>Ga0209167_10000023_pt1 | contig 214262 bp, 175 predicted proteins | sample Coa_R1_9_FD_187154 | JGI IMG/M metagenome (GOLD analysis project Ga0209167, IMG submission 187154) | Surface soil microbial communities from Centralia Pennsylvania, which are recovering from an underground coalmine fire - Coalmine... | ecosystem: Environmental > Terrestrial > Soil >...
GAAGGGCGCGGCTGGCAAGGCTGGCATCACCATGTAACCTTGGTCTGCTTGGCCTACGCCTTCCTCCTGTTGGAGCGACAGCATCTTAAAAAAAACTCCAGCTCCGACCTTGCCTGAAGCGCGGCGACGTCTACAAGTGGTGTTAATTCGCATGTTCGGTGTCTGCCCTACCTGCCGTTGCTTGGCAGGCAGAGGCTCGTGATTACTTAACGTAGTAGTACTAGCCAGAAGCGGCAGCGGGTGTTCTATGAACAGGGGGATAGGCTGGTCGAGGATATCCGCGCCTGGTTCAATTTGTACCCGTTCAGATAGTCCATTCCGCACCTTACTGGTGCGCGCCCTCGGGAACAATCCAGCCGCCGCCGACCACTTCGTCGCCGTCATAGAACACCGCGGCCTGACCGGGCGTGATGGCGCGCTGCGGCTCGACGAACTCGACCTCGGCCACCCATCCCGTGGCTGGCGCAGACCTTCTCAGGTCTGCGGCCTCGGACTTCACCGCGACAGCCTTCACTCGCGCCGGCGCCGCCACGTGCTTGTTACGAATCTTCACTGAGGCGCCGAACTCTTCGCCGTCCTCGACCGGCCGAATCCAATTCACCTCGCGGACCAGGCACCGCCGGCGGAGCAGCTCATCGTTCCCCCCAACGACCACGCGGTTTTGCGTGCGGTCGAGCGCGATCACGTAGAGCGGTTCGCCCTTGGCCACGCCCAGTCCCTTGCGCTGCCCGACCGTATAGTTAAATATGCCTCGGTGCTCGGCGAGCACGCGCCCGTCCGTTGTCACCACCTCGCCTGGCGCGTCGTCGAGCTTGATACCCTGCTCCGCGAAATACTCGCGGATGAAATCGCGGTAGCTGCCCGCAGGCACAAAGCAGATCTCCTGGCTCTCGGGCTTCTCGGCGACGGGCAGTTTCTTGCGGCGCGCGATCGAGCGCACCTCGTCCTTGGTGAGCTCGCCCAGCGGAAACAGCGAGCGCGCGAGCTGGTCCTGCGTGAGGCCGAAGAGAAAGTACGACTGGTCCTTGGCGCGATCGAGGGCGGCGAACAACCGATACCGGCCCGTCGCCTCGTCGAAGCTCACGCGTGCGTAGTGGCCGGTGGCGATACGCTCGGCGCCAATCTCGAGCGCGGTCTCGACGAAGCGCGCAAACTTCACCTCCGTGTTGCAGCGGCTGCACGGGATGGGCGTCGCGCCCCCGAGATACGCGTCGACGAACGGCCGCACCACGTCCTGCTCGAACTGCTCCTCGAAGTTGACGACGTAGTAGGGTATGCCGAGGAAGCTCGCGACGCGGCGCGCGTCGTACACGTCGTCGAGCGAGCAGCAGCGGCCGCGGGCGTGCCCCGCGGAATCCGCCGCCAGTCCCTGGAGATGCGGCAGCCGGCGCTGGTTCCAGAGCTGCATCGTCAGCCCCACGACGCGCGCGTCACCCGAGGCGTCGCAAGGCGTCGAAGCACCGCCCGAATTGTTCTCCGCGAGAATGGCGGCAGCGGTGGAACTGTCCACGCCACCACTCATCGCCACGGCAATCGTCATAAAGCGATCTCACCGCAGAGCACGCAGAGGACGCGGAGCAAATCTTTAGATTTTTCCAGACCGTCGTTCGCTTCAGCGTGCTCAGCGTGCTCTGCGGTAAACTTCCGCAGTTTTCTCTGCGTTCCCAGCGTTCTCTGCGGTAAATCCCTTTTGGCTCTGGTACCGAGGCGAAATCGCCCGCAGACGCTCGATCACGCGTGGGATCACCTCGAGCGCGAACTCGATATCCGCGTCCGTCGTCGAGCGCCCCAGGCTGAAGCGGACGCTCGAGCGCGCTTGCTCGCGCGGCAGTCCCATAGCGGCGAGAACGTGCGAAGGTTCGAGCGATCCCGACGAGCACGCTGCGCCCGTCGAGCAGGCGAGGCCCGCAAGGTCAAGCGCGATGACCAGCGCTTCGCCATCAACGTGCGCGAAACGCAGATTCGCAGTCGTCGGCAACCGGTGCGCGCGGTCGCCGTTGACATGGACGAGCGGCACCGCCTTGACCAATCCTGATTCCAAGCGATCGCGTAGCGCGCCGACGCGGGCCGCGTCCTCAGCGAGATGCTGCTGCGCCAGACGCGCCGCAGCACCGAGTCCCACAATGCCCGGCACGTTCTCGGTTCCCGGACGCCGGTCGCGCTCGTGGTGTCCGCCGTGGAGCAGCGGACGCAGGCGTGTCCCCTTGCGGATGTAGAGCGCGCCCACGCCCTTGGGCCCACAAATCTTGTGGGCCGACATAGTCAGCAGGTCGACGCCGAGCTCCCGCACGTCAATCTCGACCTTGCCCATCGCCTGCACCGCATCCGTATGAAACGCGATGCCGCGCTCGCGCGCCACGCGTCCAATCTCGCGGATGGGCTGGAGCGTGCCAACTTCGTTGTTAGCGTGCATCACGGAGACGAGCACCGTGTCAGGCTGAATCGCCCCCGCGATCTCCTGGGGATCGACCACGCCGCCCGAGTCGACGTCGAGGTAAGTTACGCGTACGCCGCGCTCCTCGAGCGAGCGCGCCGCATAGAGCACGGCAGGATGCTCGATCGCTGTCGTGACGATGTGCTTCTTGGATGCCTCCGCCGCCTCGACCACGCCCAGGACGGCGGTGTTGTCACCTTCCGTGCCGCCGCTCGTGAACACGATCTCCGCCGGGTCGGCGTTGATCAACCGGGCGACCTCGGCGCGCGCTTCCTCCACCGCCGCCCGCGCCCGCTGCCCGAAGGCGTGGACGGACGACGCGTTGCCGTACTCCTCGAGGAAGTAGGGCCGCATCGCCTCAAGGACTTCCGAGGCTAGCGGCGTAGTCGCATGGTGATCGAGATAGACTCTGCGCATGGCATTTGCCGGTTCGCGCGCCCGCGCCGGGCGCTACCTTGCCGTTCATGACTGAGACTAGCGGAGACTTCGGGGTCTGTCAAACCAGGTCGAACCAGTGAGGCAGAAGCGTCACGAAGCGAAAACGCGATCGAGGTTATACGATGTACTTCACGGGACCTCTGACCGGGGACGCCAGCGTCATCCCATCGACTTGCCGCCGTCGACGGCCAGCACCTGTCCGGTAATGAAGTCGCTGGACGTGGCGAGGAAGAGTACGGCGTTCGCGATGTCCTCAGCGTGGCCGCCTTTTTGCAAGGGGGTTGCCCGTACGAGTTTCTGCATTTGAGGATCGCGCTCATCGCCCGGAAAAAGAATGGTGCCGGGAGCGACGCTGTTAACGCGAATGTGCGGCGCCAGGGCCTTGGCGAGACAGCGCGTCAACATGATGAGTCCGGCTTTGGACGCACAGTAGTGCATGTAGCCGGGCCACGCCTGGAGTCCGCCGAGGGAGGAGATGTTGATGATCTGGCCGCCCGGAGGATGCCCTGTCGCGCGCTTCGGCCGGCGAGCGCCCGCGGCGCCGCGATCGGCGCGGGTGTGGAGCATGAGTCGCGCCGCAGCCTGGGCGCAGTAGAACGGTCCTTTCAGGTTCACGCCTAGAATCCGATCCCAGTCGCGCTCGCTCAGCTTGTCCCAAGACCTGTGGAAGAAGAGGCCGGCGTTGTTCACCAGCACGTCGAGCCGGCCGAAGCGCCGGTCGACGGCACGGAACATCGCATCGACTTGACGCGGGCGCGAAACATCGGCACGGATGGCAATTGAGTCGACACCCCGCGCGCGAATATCCTCGACCGTAGATTCCGCTCCGGCCCTCGACTGATGGTAGTTGACAACGACGCTTGCGCCCGCGCCCGCCAGCGTGAGGGCGATCTCGCGGCCGATCCGTTTACCTGCGCCGGTGACGAGCGCCACCTGATCCTGCAATGGGCGGTCAATCAAACGTCACCCTCGCGCGCGAATGTTGACCCAAACGTGGACGTGCGGCGCGCCGCGGAAATACCACACCATGCTCGGGCTTTCGATCTGCCACACATCCCACACACCGTCGTTGCCGATGTCGAGATTCTTGTAGAACGACATCGTGAGCTCGTCGAACCCGCCGCGCTCCTCGATATCGCGCAGGGCTTCCACGCGGTCCACCTCGCGGAACGGGAGCAGCAGGTCACCCAGCACCTTCTGGACGAGTTCACGCTGGTCGCGGCTCATCTCCGACACCGGCAATCCGGCGAGGTTGCCCCGCGACTCGAGATCAACGGTCGCCGTGGCCTGCTCCTCACGCGGATCACCGAGCAGGGCCAGTTTCCGCTGCTTCCCATCGAGCGCCTGAAAGACTTCGTTGGCGCGCCGGGCCTGGTACCAGTAAACGTTCTTCGGGTGGTCCGGTTTCTCATTGAAGCTTTGCGAGGCGTGTCCGTAGAAGATCGGACCGCCGAAAGCGACGCCCGAGACCGAGTCGCCGTCACAGCGCGCCGTGCAATGCCGTCCGGTAAGGACAAACTCGAATCCGCCGCGGCCCGGCTCGCCAAACAGCGCTACGGAATAATTTCCGAGCCCGCGGGCGTCCTCGTTGATGTGGTAGAAAACCTTGTCGACGAATTCGGGATTGTGCAGGCCGCGAAAGATGTCGGTGATCATGGCCTGCTGGTCGGGCGTAAAGGTCTCGCTGATCGTCTGGGGAACGATGTGCCAGTTGTTGTCGACCTTGGAGCGTAGAGGATGATCGAACGGGAACGCAACCTTGCGCTTCTGCTCCTCCGACAGACTCTGGTAGAGCGTTGAAACCAGCGTCTCCGAGTGCTCTTTCGATTTCGCCGACGCCAGCCCCGGCGAAGCGCTGCCGCGAAGCGCGGGCACCGCCGCCGTGGTTGCCAGCGCCGCGCCTCCAACCGCCACCGCCTTGAGGAACTTCCGTCGATCCAGATCGTCACATTCGGGGCATCGCATGGCAGCCTCCTTTCCAGCGACTATTTATCGCATCGGGCCAGGTAGGAATCAAGCGGAACCTTGTGCGGCGCATTTTCGCGCGAACTGGTAGAATTCTGATTTGAGCCAAATGCACGAGGTGGTCGTTTACTCGAAGCCGGATTGTTGCCTCTGCGATGAAGTGAAGGCGCAGCTCGAGCACCTGCAGAGGCGCCATGCCTTCACGTGGCGCGAGGTGAACATCCTCGACAACCGTGCCGCGTTCGAGCGGTTCAAGGAAGAGATACCCGTCGTCTTCATCAACGGCAGGAAAGCATTCAAGTACCATCTGGACGAAAAGGAATTCCTGAGGCGACTCCAGCGATGAACCTCGACGTGCTCTCGATTACCGCGCATCCCGACGACACGGAGCTGACGTGCAGCGGCACCGCCATCAAGATGGTTGAGGCCGGATACCGCGTCGGCCTGCTCGACCTGACCGCGGGCGAATCGGGCACGCGCGGGAACGCACGCGTCCGCGAGCGAGAGTCCCAGCGCGCAACGCGGGTGATGGGGATCGCCTACCGCGAGAACCTCGGCTTGCCCGACGCTGCGCTCGAAGACCGGCGCGACTACAAGCTAGCCATCGCCCAAAAGATCCGCGAACTCCGCCCGCGCACCGTGATTCTGCCCTATTGGGAGGGCCGGCACCCCGACCACTACACCACGGGACGCATCGGGTATGAGGCGTGTTTTCTCGCAGGATTGCGCAAGTCGCCGATCGAGGGTAAGCCGTACCGGCCGCACAAAATCATTTACGCAACTTTCTACGTGCCGTCGCTGCGGCCGACCTTTGTGGTCGACATCACCGCCCAGTTTGAAAAAAAGCTCAAGGCGATTCTTTGCTACTCCTCGCAATTCTCGCCCCGTCAGGATACCCAGAATCTCTTCCCCAGCCGCGCCGACCTGCGCGAGCGCGTCGGTTCGCTGGCCCGCCACTTCGGACTGATGATCGGTGTCCGCTACGGCGAGCCGTTTGCGACGCGCGAGATCGCGGCTGTGGACGACATCGTCACCCTGCCGGTGAAGTCGATCTAGAATCGCGGCAAGAGTCCACATCAACCGCTGGACACCAGCGTTTCGCTGCGCTGCCGAGAAGGCAGCTCGCCTAATCACGGGAGCGAAGGAGGTGAAACACCTCGAGCGCCTCGGACACGCGCTGCTGGACCTCGGTTTCTTTTGAACGGTGGCCCGAAGGATCGAGGACAATCCGATCGTATGTGAGAAGATGACCCCCGGCCTCAATCTGGCGGTAGGGCTTCTCGGCAATCCGGTCGAGAACCTCGTCGGTCACGACCTTCCGGACCTCGCTCTCGCGGTCGCCCGCCAGAAAGTATTCCTGCCCAAATTGACTGTCACTCACAACCGGGATCGTCCTACGGTTGCCCAGTGCGAATCGATCGAGCAGCTGGTTGGCGATGGTCGCGAGCTTTCCGCTCCCGGGCGCTTTAGGGACCACCGAGAAGCGGGGCAAGCCGAGCTGGCTCGAAGCGACGGCGACGCCGTTTTCCTGCAACGGATCGGTAATCTGGCCCGAACCATCGTGCAGATCGAAAAGGTAGACGTCGCAATCCGCGTCTTCCCTCTTGAAGATGTTCCGCACGTACGGCCTTGTTGCTTTGCCGCTACGGTGGAGGTAAACGATCTGACCCGCGATCGCAGCTTCTGAGTCCCCAACCGGACGGAAGCCGAGCTCGAGCGTCAACTCCTGTTTCTCGGCGCGGGCGCGCTTCTGGCTGACGACCACCCAATAGACGATGCCGCCGAAAACGCCGAGAAACACAATCACCAACAACGCGACACTGGCGGCAACGAGCATGCTGTCTCAGGCGGCCGAAAGGCGGTTCTTCCAGCGATGGCGAATGAACCAGACAACGCCGGCAAGAATCAGGATGATGATCACCGTGTCGAAGCGGTGGAAATACTCGCGGAGGATCGTCCAGCGCTCGCCTAGCTTGACGCCGGCGTAAGCGAGCGCCAGGCACCACGGCAGCGAGCCCAGAAACGTGTAGACGTTGAAGCGCAAGAAATTCATGCGGGCGATACCGGCAGGCAGAGCGATGAAGGTACGGACGACCGGCAGCAGCCGCCCGAAAAACACCGCCCAGTCACCGTAGCGCGCGAACCAGCGGTCGGCAAGTTCAAGGTCGTGGTGCGTGACCAGTACAAATCGCCCGTAGCGCTCGGCCAAGGGCCGTCCACCGAGGACGCCCACGCAGTAGGCGACCAGCGATCCAGCGTTACATCCCGCCGCCCCCGCGAGCGCCACCCAGATCAGCCGGAAGCGCCCAGTGTAGACAAGGTAGCCGGAGAACGGCATGATGATTTCGGACGGCAGCGGAATGCAGGCCGATTCGATACCCATAAGCAGCACGATGCCCGGGTATCCGCCGTGCGAGATGACAGCAATGACAAAGTGTCCGACGAGTTCGACCAAACGTGTAAGCATACAGGTGCGCTTCGGCCGCCCACGGCTATCCCTGTTGCGCTTCGCCCTCCGGGGTTGGGAAGGAAGAACACTGGCATCCACTCCCTCGACGAGCGGCCCCTATCATACAAGGTGCCCGGCGGAGGCGACAGTGGAATCTCGAACGAACGGGTTGCGAGGGATCATTTGCCGCGCTCGGTCTCATAGGCTCCTGGCGTCGCATAAAGCCCCAAAGGTGATTCTGGCCTTCGAACGGCGATTTTCGCGCTAGAATAACCCATGCGAAAACAACTCCATTCCAGTCGAGTGCCGAATCGGTGGAGCGTGCAAATCCTTGGACTAGCGGGTCTGGGGCTCTTGATCGTGGGCGTAAACCAACTGGCCGTGTCCCGGCCTGTGGCGCACTCGCTCAACTTCTATGACAAGTTTGCGTCCGGCAATCTTGATAAGTGGCAACTCCCGCACGCCGAAGACTGGTCGATTCTGGCGGAACCTGGCGGCGAGCATTATCTCCACATGAACCGCAACCGCGAACCAGGAGTACCGCGCCGCCCGCTGCAGTTCGCGCTGATCAAAGGCGTCAACGTGGGGAGCTTCGACTTCCAGGCTCGCCTGCGCCGCGAAGGCAGGTCGATGATGGTGGTTTTCAATTACGTCGACACGCTGCACTTCTACTACACGCATCTTTCGATGGACACCGGCGCCACGCAGCCCGTGCACAACGGCATCTTCATTGTGAACGGCGAACCGCGCAAGCGGGTTGCGGGCATCGACGCCGCGGCCGCACTGCCTGACAAGAACTGGCACCAGGTGCGGATCACACGCCACGCGCGCGATGGATCGATCAAGGTATTCATGGACGGCTCAGATCAGCCGCTTTTTTCGCTCCTGGACTCGACTTTCACGTGCGGGCAGGTGGGTATCGGTTCGTTCGACGAGACAGGCGACTTTGAAGACGTCAGCCTGAAGTCAGCGGACGCCGGTTGCCAGCCGCATGCGCCAGCAAGTCCGGCAAAAGCGGCCAGTCTGAGGTAATATTCCGGCGATAGAAAAAAGGAGGCATCATGAGCGACGACCTTTCTCGCAGGAAGTTTCTGGAGCGGATCGGCGTGGGAAGCGCTGCGGGTGCGACACTGCCATTGCTTCAAAGCGTAGCACGCGGAGCAGCGAAACCGCTTCCGCATCGCACGCTGGGCCGCACCGGCGCGAGTGTTTCGATCCTGGCCTTCGGCTGCGGCAGCCGTTTCCTGATGTACACCGAGGAAGACAAGGCTATCGAGGCGCTCAATCGCGCCCTCGACCTCGGCATCACCTATCTCGACACGGCTTACGCTTATGGCGACGGGAAGAGCGAGACGCGAGTCGGCAAAGTCTGCGCGACGCGGCGCAAGGAGTTCTTCCTCGCGACTAAAATCCCGGATCGTACCCGCGACGACTTCATGCGCCGGCTGGAAGGCAGCCTGAAACGTCTTCAGACCGACCACGTCGACCTTGTCCACATCCACAGCCTCGGCCGCGCCGACGACCTCGCGAAGATCGAAGCTCCCGACGGCGCGCTCAAGGGTCTGCACGAAGCGCGCGATCAGAAGATGGCGCGCTTCATCGGCATGACCAGCCACACCGACGGCGCCGTTATGGCGCAGGCGATCGAGCGGCACGACCTCAATTGTGTGCAGATGGCTCTCAACGCATCGCGCAACGGCCGCTTCGAGGAGCTGGCGCTGCCCGCCGCGAACCGCAAGCACCTGGGCATTATCGCGATGAAGGTTACCGGACAGGAGTACCTGCTGGGGACGGGCGAAGGCAAGACCGGCATCGACCCGCTGCTGCGATACTCGATGAGCCTGCCCGTGACCACGGCGGTGATCGGCATGCCGAAGCCGGAATTCATCGACCACAACACCGAGCTGGCGCGTAATTTCTCACCGTTGACTCCCGAAGATGCTGATGGGTTGCGTCGCGAGGTCGCGCCTTCACGCGAAGGACTGGAGCACAAGCTCAGCGGCCACTTGGACGGGCCGACTCGGTCGCCCGAGCTTTTCTATGTTTAGGGATCATGCTGGGGATGGCGCGATCCGGGATGCGGTAGGCCCCGCTCACAACTCGGCGCGCGCCTCCCAGAATGTCGGGTCGATTTTCAAGGCGCGCTCAAAATCCTGGCGTGCTTGATCCGCGTGGTGGCGAGATCGCTCGACGAGTCCAGCGATGTAAAGCTCACGCGCGCCGGCGTTGGTCTCCGTCGCTTCTGTCAGGAGCCTGTCGAGCACCGCATTGGCCTCGGCTGTTTGACCCAGCTTGTCCATGCTCAGCGCGGCATAGAACTGGGACTCGCCGCTCGATTCCCTCCCGAACGGGCCTACGGCTTGATCCTCGGCGATTGCCTGCTGCCGGGCGTTGCGCGCTCCTTCGTTGTTGCGCTCTGCCGCCAGCGCTTCACCCAGCCAGTAGAACGCCGCTTCGTCGTGGGGATGGTCAGGCTTGCCGACACCCAGGTTCGCCGGATACTCGAGGGCGCGCCGGAAGGATTTCTCCGCCGCGTGCGCGTCCCTGTCGCGCAGCCTTGCCCGGCCTTCACTGACGCTGGCCGCGACGTAAATACGACGCACGACTTCCCCGCCCTCCCAGGGCTTGAAGGCGTGGCCGGCGAGCGCCGCGAGCGCCTCACGATAGTGCCGCTGCTCGACGAACAGCAGAGCCCGCCGAGCGCGCACCGTGTCCCGCTCTCGCACTGAAGCCGGCGCCTGCTCAAGTGACTTGTCGCGCCCGGCCATGTCGCCCAGCTCACTCAGGATTTCATCGAGGTCGGGATACAAGCGGTAGTCGTCAGGCGTCAGCTCGATCGCTTTCCGGTAGTATGCCGCTGCGGCTTTCAGGTCCTTTGAAACCCGCCAGGCGTAGACTCCCAGGTTGCGCTGCAGCACCGAGCTATCGAATCCCGCGCCCAGTGCTTCAAGCCACAGCTTCGAAGCGTCGTCATACCGGCCGTGCGCAAACAAGAAATTGCCGAGATAATACTCCGCGTGGGCGTCGACAGGATTGTGGGCGACCTCGTCAGCCAGCACGACCGCGTCGGACACGCGCTGTGGAAAGACTTTGGCGTCCGGCGCGGCCGCACCCTGCGCGGCAAAACGCTCGGCTTCGCCGCTCCTGCCTGCGGTTCGCGCGTCCGACGCCAACGTGTAATCAACGAGCGGCGACAGTGCGTGCGCAGGCAAAGATTTCGCGGCGGCGCCGAGCACAGCGTCCGCAGAGCGATCGTCACCCAGGCTTCGATACCAATCGGCGGTGGCGAGGTAGTCCTCGGTGTCCGGACAATGGATGGCAGCCAGTGCGGATGGCGTGAGCCGTGACGCTGCGCCGCTGCCCGCGCTGACGCCTTCCCGGGAAGCTTCCGCCACCGCCATGGGCAGAAGCGGCATCAGCCGAACCGCCTGTTTTGCCGCGTTGGCAGCTTCGGCACTCTTTCCTCCCAGCCGCGAGGCGACCGCCAGGTCAGCGAGCGCGAGAGCGTCATCAGGATTGTGGCGGAGAGCCCGGCGCAAAAGATTCGCGGCCTCCCCGTAATGCTTCTGAACGATCGCCAGCTCGCCGAGCTCAACGAAAGCGCGCTCCTCCGGACCGCCAAAATGGATTGAAGCCCAGAAGGCATCGTTCGCGAGCGCCAGGCGCCCAGCGGCGCGATAGATCACACCCGCGGCGTAGTTCGCGTCGGGACTCGTGCTGTTTCGCACCAGGGCGTGCGCCACGGACTGCTGCGCCGCCGGGAAATTCGCCGCGAAGTAGTTCGACCATGCCTGCCTCAGGAGCGCAGGGACGAAACCTGGGTCGCGCTTCAGTACAGCAGCGAACGTCGCTTGGGCCGCGAGTTCCCGCCCGTCTTTCTCCTGGTTGATACCGTACAGGAATTGCTCTTCGATCGTCATCTTAGCGAGATCGATCGGCGGCGGCTTGGGCGCACCCGCCGCGGGGACAAAGTCTGTATTACCGTCCACCGGTTCGGCGGCAGACCAGCGAACCAGCATGCCGTCGCGCGACTCGACCTCAACCAAGAGAGTCTTTCTTGCAGCATCCAGATCCTTGACCGGCACTTCCAACTTCGTGACAGCGAGCGGCTTGAGTTGAACAGCCCTGAAATCACGGACCATCGTCAAGCCCAGCGCCACTCGCACCGTGACGCCGCTCATGGTGACGGTGGGCGACAGGAGAAGTTCGGCGTGCTGCTCTGCTTGGCCCGCAACCACAACGTACTCGACATTGAGCGCCAGGTCTTTTTCAGCGGCGACGAATCCACTCCGCAGCCCGCGCACCGGATACCAATATTCCGTCCACGACTCGACGCGATGCGGACGCATGAACTCGTAGTTCAACTGAGTCTCGTAGCGGCCGCTCTGAATCTCGTTATAAGGGCCATCGTGGTCGGTCAGCAGGTTCGTCCAAGTCAGGCCATCGCCTGCTACACCCCACGTCCAGGTCTTCTTGCCTGGCACCTCGCTAAAATCCGCTACATGCACGACGCCGTAGTCGGCATTGTGGTAGTAGGCGCCGAAGAAATCCCGGTGAACCTGGCGTCCAAAGAGCGAAGTCGGCTGGCGCACATTCTTGTACCAACTGTAGTCCACCCCCTGATACACAGGATAAGTGAACACCGGCCAGCGAGCGTGCGGGTAAGCTTCGCGCATCGGATAGATGAACTGCATGTCGTCGGCGGCGCGGACCGCGGCGTTGGCCCAATACCAGTAGCGATGCGTGGCCGGCGTCGGGTTGAACAGCGTCACGCGCTGTTCGAGGCGTGCTTCACCCGGATGAAGCGCTAGCCCGACCTCCCAGTGCATACCGGTGACGCGATCGATATCGCCGACCACGACGCGTCCAGTACCGTCCGAGCCGCGCTGAATCGCCCAGGCGACGGGCGAAACCGTCACCACGGTGTGGCCATCAGGAAAATTGAACTCGATGCCGCCCGAGATCCACGCGCCGCGCAAGCCGACCAGCCCGTACTTCACGACGTTGTTGCGATAGAAAACCTCGCGGCCCGATACCTTGTCATAAAGCGAATAAAGCCGGCCTCCGAGCGTTGGCAGAACGGTCGCTTTCAAGTATTCGTTCTCGAGAAAGACGGCGGTGTAGGACTGCATCGCACGCCGGTCCGTGAGGTCATCGAGCATCGTGTAGGGGTAGACGTGCGAGCCCTTGAGCAGCGGAAAGGGAGGATTCGGGTCCGGCTCGCCCAACGCATAAGTGGGGATATCGATTGTGCCCGCCCAGACGCGAGCACCGGGCTGCGCGCTGAGCGGCAGGCACGCGAATGCCAGAATACAAAGAGTCTCGGCCGCGAATGCTAGTGGCAGACGCCAATTGCGTGTGGTCAATTTCTGGCGGTGACTCCTCTCATTTCAAAGGCCGTGCTTCGCGGCCATGGCTTTCAAGAACTCGAGCGACTCGCGGTATTGAGCGTCGATATCCTTCACCATTCCGACGTCGACAGCGACGTATCCTGAGAACCCGTGCTTCTTGAGGCCCGCAAAAACGCCATCCCAATCGACAGTACCGCGCCCTGCCGCCACGTGGTCGTTCACGCGCCCATCGTTATCAGCGGCGTGGACAAAGAAGATGCGCTTGCCCAATTTCTCGACACTCAGCGCCAGTATTTCCTTCTGCGCATTCTGGTGCGCCGTGTCGAGTACGGCGCCGAAGTTCTCGTCTCCGACGGCATCCATCATGCGCAGGATGGCATCCGTGTTGCTCAGTAGTTCTCCGACGCGTGGCTCGACGCAGAAACGCAAGTTGGCCTTCTTCGACTCCCGCGTCATGAACGAAAAGCTCTCGACCATGGCGTCCCACTGCCGCCGCCAGTCGAACGCGGGATCGATCTCCACCGTAAACTGCTTGCCGTAGCTGATGCTCTCCTTGTAAGGCGAATCGCCGCGAAACTTCAGCGGAGGCGTGAAGCTGTCACCCTGGATGGTCGCCGTATCGAAGAACTTGGCGATCTCAAGAGCGCGCTTGAACAAGTCCCAGGACTCCTCGCGTTCCTTGCGGTCCATCGAAACCGAGGCCGGAAGCACCGGACAAAAATTGATCACCTTGAGTCCCTGGTCGTCGCAATACTGTTTGAGCTCGCGGCGCTTCTCGTAGACGGCCATGAGGTTGTCGCGGCGAACTCCCTCGAGTTCGACGCAGTCGAATCCGAGGGATTTCATTTCTCCCAGCACCTTGAACGTGTCAGGTAGCGAAGGCGGATAACCGTACTTGGTGATCGCGTAAAGCCAGCAACAACTGATCTTCATCAGTTCCTCCAAGAAAAGATGATTGCTATGAAGTTAGCTCAGCGGCGATTTTTCTCTGTTCCGGTTCACGCCGACGTCGGGCGCTCGCAGGGCGCTGACCAATCTCACGCCAAATCCGTGCCTCAAAGCGGGGAGTAAGGCGCTGGCGCTAAAATCGTATTGTTGATGTTCGACACGATTTCGACATCCGTATACCCCGGTGTCGAACTGAGCTTTTTCCACTCGGGGTCCGAGCCAAAGGTCGCCCAATTCTTGTCGCGCTGTTCCAGGTTGTCAAAAGTCAGCATGTACGTCAAGCTGGGCAGATGCGAGCCGATCAGCGTTTCGCCGAAGAACACGGGTCGCAGGCCCGTGCGGCGAAAGATGGCGATCTCGGCCTTGTTGAACATCTCAATCTTGGTGAGGTTGGCTTTTTTACTGTGGCTCTCGTAGACCCGCAGCTCGAAAATACGCGGACGGTGCTCGGCGGCCGAAGGCGGCGCCTCAACTCGCGGCATCGCTTCAAAAGCACGCAAGAGGAAGCTTTCCATGCGAACGTAGGCGGGCGCGCTCGCCGGCGCATCGAGGTACGCAGCGCCCGCCCGGGCAAGCTCCGGATCGCCCAGCAGCCGCGCGGGGAGGCTCGCTAGCGCGTCCAGGGACTTGGCCGGCACGAGGACGTAAACGCGCGGACTCCCCGGACCAATTACGGTGTTGAACACTCCGACCGGACCAAGGCCGATGCGCCCCATCGCCGGCAGGGCGGCATCGCGAAGAAAATCATCCAGGAGTTTCTGCTGCGGCCCGCGCCGCAGATGCCAGATCAGCAATTGATAGTATTCGCGGGCCGGGCCGCTGCCCGTTGCCTGGCCGCTGAGCGCGTTCGGCGATAGACCCGCCATCGCTGATGCCGCGAGCGACGACGTCACGAAATCACGTCTCTTCATGTGCTCCTCCTGAAGACGCGCAAATTTTCTGAGCGAGTACTCCAGCCTGTGATAAGTTTCGCAGCTTATCGCGAACCGCGTCCGAGGGCAATTGCTTAAAATGGCTCACGAGAACCAGCCGCAGAAAACGATCAAGCGCCTCCGCTGGTGGATTGTCTGGACGCTTTTCTGCTCCACGGTGATCAACTACATCGACCGCCAGACGCTTTCCGTCCTCGCTCCGGTCATCACCAAGCAGTTCCACATGAGCCACGAGGACTACTCGCACATCGTCTCGGCGTTTCAGGTGGCCTACGCGGGGATGTGGCTGATTGGCGGCGTGCTCATCGATGTGATTGGAACGCGACTGGGCCTGACTCTTGCGATGATCTGGTGGTCGATTTCGAGTATGCTGCCTTCACTGGCCAACTCCGTCATGGAGTTCAGTCTGTTCCGCTTCGTGCTGGGGATGGGCGAGGGATGCAACTGGCCGGGAGCCTCGAAAACTGTGGCGGAGTGGTTCCCGGCCCGCGAACGCGGATTGGCGGTGGCGATTTTCGACAGCGGCTCGAGCGTGGGAGCCGTCATCGCGCCGCCTTTCGTCGCCTTCATCGCCTACCACTTCGGCTGGCGCTTTGCGTTTCTCACCGCCGGGTCGCTGGGATTCCTCTGGCTCATTCTCTGGCTGAGTCTCTACCATCCGCTAAGTAGTCATCCGAGACTGGGTAGCGAAGAGCGCGAGCTCATCGAGTCAGGACGCGACACCGCAGCCGCTTCCACGGCGCGCGGCGCCAAGCGCTTTCTGGGTCTCCTCAAGCAGCGAAACGTGTGGGGCATCGTCCTCGGACGCTCGCTGACCGATCCTATCTGGTGGTTTTATGTTTTCTGGCTTCCCCAGTATCTCAGTGACGCACACGGTTTCAGCCTGAAACAGATCGGCGCTTTTGCCTGGATTCCATTCCTCGCGGCGGACATCGGCAACTTCACGGGCGGTTTCGCCTCGGGCTTTCTCATCCGCCGGGGTATCCCCGTGATCCGCGCGCGTAAGTGGATCTGCGTCCTAAGTTCGCTGCCGATTCTCGCCGGAATCCCTGCGGCGCGCGCCCATAGCGCAGGTTGGGCGCTGGCGCTAATTAGCTTTGCGACTTGGGGCTACGCGAGCTGGTCGACCATGGGACTTACTTTTCCCTCCGACCTTTTTCCGCAGGACGTGGTGGCGTCGGTAACGGGACTGAGCGGCCTCGGCGCCGGACTCGTGAGCACCGGCTTCACTCTGGCGGTCGGTGTCCTCGTCGACAAGTTCTCCTACTTCCCTGCTTTCGTCGCTGCCGGCACGATTCCGTTGCTCGCTACGGCGTGCGTCCTGTTGTTGATCCGTGCACCTTCGCAAAAAGGTGGTGCGTCTGAACGATGAGGGGTCAGCGGGAGACCGCAGAGGCAGAGTTTCTCGGATCGCTTTACATTTACTTTACCCTTTCGGCAGTGAACTGGATAAGATAATAGCCTCTTGACCCCGCAAGCTCGACCGGACGCACCGGATTCAGCATTAGCATGCGAGCGCGAAAATTCAGACACTCCGCATTGATTCTTGCTTCGACGGGACTCGCGAGCCTGGCGGTTCTCGGCGCCCTAGCGAGCCGTGGTTCGGAGGGCGCCGTTTCGCCGCCTCAGGTGGACGCGTCTCAGGTTTTCACGCCCGCCCATCGGACCGCTCTCGATGCGGTACGCGAGTTCTTCCTGCGGCACCCCGTGCCCGTCCAGCCCATCGCTTACACTCACAAAGTACATCTTGCGAACGGCATGCAGTGCGTCAACTGCCACACCGGCGTGGATACCGGCCCGGACGCGCAGCTACCCAGCATCAAGCTTTGCATGATGTGCCACCAGGCCATCGCCACCGACAAACCTGAAATCAAGAAGATGGCCGCCTATTATGAGCGCGGCGAGGACGTCACATGGCAGCGGGTTTACAATTACTACCCGTCGGCACACGTCAAGTTCAACCACGCGCCGCATATCCGGGCGGGCGTCGATTGCAAGGTCTGTCATGGCGACATGACCCAGGCGACCGTGGCAGAGCGGGTCGTCAACATGAACATGGGTTTCTGCCTCGATTGTCATAAGCAGAGAAAGGTTTCAATCGACTGTACGACGTGCCATTTTTGATCTGAAGTTCTTCTGTTGACCATGGAACGGCGCGACTTCTTCAAAATCTCGGCCATTACGGGCGCAGCAGCGACGCTCGACGCCTGCGGAAAACCCGAGCAGCAGTTGATTCGCTTCATTCCCGACGAAGACCTGGTTCCGGGCATCGCCACGTGGAAACCCAGCGTCTGCACGCTCTGTCCGGCGGGATGCGGCCTTACTGTCCGCGTGATGCAAGGCGACGCCGAAGTAGTCCGCAACGGAAAGCTCGGCTTGATCAGGATGGGCCTCGCGAAGAAGCTGGAAGGCAACCCACAGCATCCCGTCAATCGCGGGAAGCTTTGCGCGCGTGGCCAGGCCGGACTCCAGATCACGTACAATCCCGATCGGGTACGTCATCCGCTCAAACGGTTGGGAGCCAGAGGTTCAGGAGAGTTTCAAGAAATCAGTTGGGATGATGCCGTCAAGGAGCTGGTGTCACAACTGTCCACCCTGGGACAGAAGAACGAAGCAGGGTCCGTGGCATTTCTTACGCGGCCGTTACACGGCCAGCGCCGCACGCTGGTGGAAGTGTTCTTGAAGGCATTCGGCGCCCCGGCTCCAGTTAGCTATGAACTTTTTGACGAGGCGGTACTGCGGCGCGCGAACCTGCTCAGCTTCGGCCACGCCCAACTGCCCACGCTCGACCTGGCGCGCGCGAGGTACGTGCTTTCCTTCGGCGCTGACTTCCTCGGCACCTGGAATTCGCCCGTTGCCCAGGCCATCGGCTACGGCGAGTTTCGACAGGGACGCCCCGGACTGCGCGGCAAGTTCGTTCAGGTTGAGCCGCGCCTCTCCCAGACAGGAGCCAACGCTGACGAGTGGATTCCCGCGCGTATGGGTAGTGAGGGGATGCTGGCGCTCAGCCTGGCCCACGTGATCCTCAACCAGAAACTTCGTCCTTCGAGCCCCGGCCACGCGGCGTCTTTGATTTCTGGCTGGGCTCAGGGATTGCCGGATTACGCGCCGGAGAAAGCCGAGAAACTGACTGACGTACCCGCCGCAAAGATCGTCGAGCTCGCACAGGAAGCCGCCTCCCATGAACCGGCCGTGGGCGTCGTAGGCGGCGCCCCTCTCGCTCAAGCCAACGGATTAGCGACGGCCATCGCAGTTAATGCGTTGAATGAACTGCTGGGCAGCGTCGACTCACCCGGCGGAATCTTCTTTACCGCCGCGCCCCCGTTCGCCGCCGGAACCAAACTTCCCGAGCCGCCGGAGCGTTCTCAGGGGCGATTTGGCGCACTCAACGCCGTGCTACAAGAGATCCTCCTCGACCGGCCTCACTCCCCGAAGGTTTTGTTGCTCCATGACGTGAACCCCGTCTTCGCCGCTCCGCCTGACGCCCACGTGCAGGCAGCGGTTGAGAAGGTACCCTTCATCGCGAGTTTCGGTAGCTTTGTCGACGAGACCAGTGTACTGGCAGACCTGATTCTTCCGGATCATTCGCCGCTCGAGTCCTGGCTTGACGACGTGCCGGAGTCAGGATTGCTTGCCGCGGTTGCAACCGTTGCGCCACCGGCTTTGTACGCTCTCTACAATACGCGCGCCATGCCGGATGTCTTGCTGGATGTTGCGCACCAACTGGGCGGCAACGTCAGTGCCAGCCTCCCTTGGAAGACCTACGACGAGATGCTGCAAGCCGCGTTCGCCGATGTCGAGAAGAAAGCCGGCGCCAAGAGCGGGGACATCTGGAAGAAGGCGCAAGCGGACGGCTGGTGGAGTTCAGGTGAAGGCAGTGCAGCAAGTGGCAAGTCGCGCCTGTCAACCTCTGGTACGCCTTCGCACGGCGCTGTCACAATGAGCGAACCGCAGTTTGATGGCGCGCTGGAAGAGTATCCGTTCTCCTTTTTGCCCTTCGCTTCAACGATGCTCTACGACGGCTCGCTCGCCCACCTGCCCTGGATGCAGGAGACGCCCGATCCCCTGTCGACGGCGATGTGGGGTTCGTGGGTCGAGATCAATCCCCGTAGCGCCGAGCGCCTGGGTATTCGCCAGGGTGATTTGGTCGAAGTAACTTCACAGCACGGAAAACTTCAAGCTCCCGCCTTGCTCTCGCCCGGCATCGCTCCGGGCGTCGTCGCCATGCCAGTGGGGCAGGGACACGGGAACTTCGGCCGCTATGCCGGTCATCGTGGCGCGAATCCGGTGAGCATCCTGGCGGCGGCGGTCGAGCCGGAAACCGGCGCACTGGCCTGGGCCGCGACCCGCGTCAAGATATCCAGGGTAGGGGAAGGCAAACTGATCCTTTTCGCCGGGGGAATGCGAGAGAACGCGGCAGAGGACGAAAATCGATAAGAAGGCAAAGCATCGCATGGCACATAAGTGGGGAATGGCTGTCGATCTCGACCGTTGTACAGGCTGCGAGGCGTGCGTCGTCGCTTGCCGCGCCGAAAACAACGTCCCGACCGCTGGAGAGGATCAGGCGGCCCGCGAGCGCGTCATTCATTGGATTCGCGTCGAACGCTACTGGGAAGGCGAATTTCCGGACGCGCGCCTCAAGTTCCGGCCCGTCCTCTGCCAGCAGTGCGATGCTGCGCCTTGCGAAGCGGTGTGTCCAACGTATGCCAGCTATCACAACCAAGAAGGCCTGAACGGCCAGATCTACAACCGCTGCATCGGGACGCGATACTGCGCCAATGCGTGTCCTTACACCGTACGATTTTTCAATTTCTATAACCCGGTATGGGACAAGCCGCTCCATTTGCAACTCAATCCCGACGTTTCAGTGCGCGAAGTCGGGATAATGGAGAAATGTACTTTCTGCGTGCAACGCATCAAGGCGGCGGAAATCGAAGCGGCCACCGACAAGCGGGGACTCAAAGACGGCGACTTCACGACGGCTTGCGCTCAGTCCTGTCCGCCCAAGGCGCTGGTGTTCGGCGATCTGAACGACCCCACGAGTGAAGTATCGCGACTGGCGCGCTCGCGACGTGCCACGCTCTTGCTTGGAGAACTAGGCACGCTGCCCAAGGTCTCATACCTCGAGCAGGATTCCTGGCATAGCGAAAACGACTAAACGATGAAATCTGTCGACCAGATCAATCATGACCTGCTGCGTCCAGTAGTTCATACGTCGGGACGCTTCTGGCTGGTTTTTGTCATTCTCGGCTCGGTGGTGCTGGCCGCGGTTGGCGCATTCGCGTACCAGTTCTGGGAAGGAATCGGTGTCTGGGGTATCAATCGGCCGGTCTTCTGGGCCTTCGCCATAACCAATTTTGTCTTTTGGATTGGCATCAGCCACGCCGGCACGCTGATTTCGGCCATTCTGCGCCTTGCCAACGCCACTTGGCGCCGTCCCGTCACGCGTTGCGCAGAGGTGATCACCGTCTTCGCCTTGATGATCGGCGGCATGTTCCCCATCATCCATCTTGGCCGGCCCTGGCTTTTCTTCTGGCTGGTTCCTTATCCCAGCGAGCGCCAGATCTGGCCGCAGTTTCGCTCGCCCCTGGCATGGGACTTCTTTGCCATCGGGACCTACCTTACGGGTAGCATCATCTTTTTGTTGCTGCCCATCATTCCGGATTGGGCGTTGGTGCGCGATAAGACGAGCGGCTGGCGGCACGGTCTCTACCGCGTCGTTTCCCTCGGCTGGCGCGGCACGCCTCGGCAGTGGCACCGCCTCGAGACGGCCATGCACATCATGGCGGTAGCAATCATTCCCGTGGCCGTATCCGTTCACACCATCGTTAGTTGGGACTTCGCGATGGCGCCCGTGCCGATGTGGCACTCGACCATCTTCGGTCCTTACTTTGTCGCGGGCGCCATTTTTAGCGGTATCGCGGGATTGATACTCGCGATGGCCTTCCTTCGCAAGCTTCTCCACCTCGAAGAGTATCTGCTGCCCATCCACTTCGATAATCTCGGCAAACTGCTACTGATGATGAGCCTGCTCTGGTTCTATTTTGTCTTTGCCGAACGGCTCACCACGTGGTACGGAAACGAGCCCGCGGAAATGGCGGTCTTTTGGGTGACGCAACGGGGTTCGTTTGCGCCGCTTTTCTGGACCATGGTGTTCTGTAATTTCCTCATTCCCTTTCCGTTGCTTGCCATTAGCAGAATTCGCCGGACCATCACCGGCGTCGTCATCGCCTCGTCGACGGTTGTGGTCGGCATGTGGCTGGAGCGCTTTCTGATCATCGTGCCTTCGCTCTCACACAAGTATCTGCCTTATACGTACGGGCATTATCGGCCCACCTGGGTTGAGATCACCATCTTGGTGGGAACTTTTGCGGCTATTGGGCTGCTCTACATGCTGTTCGCGAAGTTCGTGCCTATTATTTCGATTTGGGAGTTGAAAGCCGGCGGGCATCAGAAACCAGCGGCCCGTGCGGCGGAGGCTGTCTCAGCTCGCACCTCGCCGATGGGAGCCAAAGAACTCGAACTGCGCCCAGAATCCTGAGCGCATGCGGGCGGTGAAGTACGCTCTGACTGCCTCAAACAACGAGAAGGAATGACGACCTTGAAAGCAATTTACGCGCTCTATCCTGATCCCGATTCCGCCCAGCGTGCCGTCGACGCGTTGCGCGACTCAGGCGCCCGCCTCGGCGTCAAGGCTGACAACATCGCCATTGTTTCGTCTGAGCCGTTCGAAGAACACGCATTCGGCCACGGCGTCGAGCCGCGCGACCACAAGAGCTTCATGCCCTGGCTCGCCGCCCTGGGCGGGGCGCTCGGCGGCTTGACCGGCTACGCGCTTGCGGTCCTCACCCAGCGTGCCTATCCCCTGCCGACCGGGGGTATGCCCATCGCGCCCCTTTGGACGAACGGAATCATCACCTACGAGATGACGATGCTCGGCGCGATCCTAACCACCCTGGTCACCTTGCTGATCACCACTCGTCTGCCCAATGTACGAAGAAAGCTCTATGACCCTGCCGTCTCCGATGGGAAGATTCTGGTCGGTGTACTGGATCCCCTAGAACAGTCGCGCGCCGAACTCGACAAGGCTTTACGCGACGCCGCACCCGGCGCAGTGATCAAGGCGGTGTAGAAGTCCTGCCTCGGGTCTGCCTAGTCCGCAAAAGCCAGGTACGCCGGAGCAACCAAGTTCAGAACCGGCACGACCATCAGGATACCCCACCATTCCGGCTTATTCCGGGCCTTGGCAATTTCCATCCACACGATGACGATGAAAACGATGTTGGCGATCGGGATGAGGAAAAGCACGATCCACCAGATTGGCTTGTGCGCGATGTTGAGCATCAAGATGCAGTTGGCGATTGGGATCCACGCCAGCCACGCGTCAGGCGTGTTGGTCTTCTTGGCGATGGTCTGAAGACAGATTGCCATGTAGACGTAGCTGACCAGCGCCAGGACTAGCACGACCATCAGGAACGCACCCGCCAGCAATGCTCCTGCGGCGCGATTGTCCTCTCGCTGAGCGAGCGCCACGGTTGTCGACACGAGTAGTCCCGCCAGGACCAATGAACTCCGGCTCAGGCCGGCTCGGTGCCACCGTTTTTTCATCGCATCCTCCCATTACGGCATCTGGTTCCGCGCGCCTATCAAAGCGGCGGAGACTCTACCCTTCCCGGGGATTCCTGTCAAGCTAGCGCGCGGCTCCGATAATCTCTAAAGTTTCCGGTCTTAACAACCGAAATAGACTGTGCGGACTGGGCAAGACCGCCAGTCCATATCTATGTTTGAGGAGAAATCATGATGAATTGGATAAAGCGGGTTCTGGCGACCTTGCACCAGGAGGAATCAGGACAAGACCTGATCGAATACGCCCTGCTGGCGGCCCTGATTGCGCTGGCGGCGACGGTGGGAATGGGCGTCGTAGCTAGCAACATCAACAACGCTTTCGGAAAAATCGGAAGCAAGCTCAGCGCTAACGTCGGCTCCTAAGGTTGCGGGGCGGGCACGCGGAGAAATCCAAGCTCCGCCCCTAAATCTTCAAACGCGCTTTGAAAGTGGCTTGGCTCGCTTGGAATTAGCATCGCGCGGATAATCGTAAAAAGCGCTTCTCGGCTACTCAGGTGCCGGATCACTCCTTCACGATGTGGTCGAGAGAGGGCCGGGCCGTCGTGTTCCTTGGCCCTGATTCCCCCTCGCTCGCAACCACGCATAGCATAGTCCTCCGACGGCGACAGCCACGAGTGTTGCCACGGTGTTGGTCCATGCCGACCGCGGCACGCTGAGCATAGCGAGTAGAATCAACAACCAAACAAAGGCGCAGATACTCAGCGGGCTGCGTCGGACTCTCAAACGAGAATCGGATCGAACCGGCGAACGACCCTCGCCTGCGGACCTCCGTCTCAATGTCGCACCCACAATGATGGCGTAGGTGGCATAGCCCGCCAAGGTTGCGATGCCCGTGATAATTACTTCGAATCTGGCCCAAAGCACAAAGAGACTCGCCAGGAAGGTAACAGTCCAGATGGCGTTTGCAGGAACCCGCCGCTGGCTTATTCGGGCAAGCCACCCGGAAGCCGGGAGTTGGCCATCGCGCGCCATCGAATAGACCATCCGGGTGAGCGTTGTGATGTTGGCAAGGGCTGAGCCGAACATGGCGACGAACACAAGCACCATCTCGGCGTGTGTCACCACTGGCGGGAAGTATCGGCTCATCACAAAGAGTAACGGCGTGGGCTCGCTTTGAACCGAGCTGAGTGAGGGAATCGCGAGAGTAAATCCCAAAAGCACTAAAAAGCCGAGGCCCACTCCCAGGATTTCCGAGAACAGAATGATGCCGGGCACGCGGCGTTCAGGCTGATGTGTTTCCTCGGCCAAATTCGCCGACTGCTCGAAACCCGTGATGGTCCAGGCGCTCATGAGAGAAGAAAAAGCAAAGGCGCCAAGGTAAGGAAGTCCCGAGGCGTGCCCCGGATGGCTTATCAGGAAAGCGGCTGAGTTCGTATGACGCTTGAGGGCAACAACGAGCAGAATGATTCCCACCAGCCCCGAACCGCCAATCTCGGCGAGCACGGTCACGTTGTTACTCCAACTGGCGAACCGTATCCCGAAATGATTAATCAACGCGATCACCGTCAGACCTGCAATGGTCAGCGCCACCACGTTCGAGTTGGTGGGTGGAAGGCCAAGATAAGGACTGAGGTACGTTGCCAGCGCGTAACACACTCCCGGCATTCCAGTCAGAAACTGGAGGATCATCATCCAGCCCGCCCACCAGGCCCACTTATCTCCGGCCAAATGACGCGCCCAGTGGTAAGCGTAGCCCGAGAGTGGAATCTCGCGCGCCAGGCGGGCAAAGACGATCGCCAGCAGCAGTTGGCCCGCGCCGACCAACGGCCACGTCCAGATGAAGGCGGGGCCCGCTTCGCGCAGCCCATTGCCGTAATTCGCGAAGAGACCGGTGGTAATCGACACGACCGAAAACGTCACGGCGAAGTTCGAAAAATTGCCGAGCGACCGTCTCAGCTCCTGCCGATAGCCCCAGCGCTCCAGGTTCCGCTCGTCGTTCGACTGACCCGTGTCCATGACGATGGCGGGCGCATGTTACACCGACTTCGAGCGCGGCTCCTTTAACTTTGTTTGATGGGGGTGAGTTCAACTCGCGGTGGCAGGGGCGGGCGCGGTACAGACGTCTTCGACTGTGACGAGACGAACGCCGGCGGCCACCATCTCGGCGACAGCCTTGCGGCCGCCTTCTTCCGTGATGGGTTTGATGGCGTCGGTCACCAAATCGACGGGGAGACTCAGAGCGCGCAAGGCCAGTACCGAGTCGCGTACGCAGTATTCGGTGGCCACCCCAAACACCACAAAATGGCAAGGTCCCAGGGCAGCAATGATCGCGTCGAAGTTCGGATTACCGGCGACGGAATAATCCGTCTTCTCAATTTCTATAACAAATTGTCCGGACCATTCGCGCGGCGGAGTGAACGCACCTGCCTCGTTGGAAATCACAACCTGCTCGGAGAACTGAGTCTCGGGAATGCGGCGCTGACCCGGTGTCCCTACGACACAATGCGGGAGCCACTGGGCGAAGCTGGGATCATCAGGTTGATGGGCGTCGGCGGACGAAAGCACCGGAATGTCACGCTCGCGGGCATAGGTCATCAGACGCTTGAGGTTCGGGATAATCGTTTCTGCACCCGGAACGTAGAGTGCGCCACTCGGATACATGAAATCGACCTGTGTGTCGACATCGAGAAACACCAGCGTTTCACGCATCGCAGTGTCGGCAGCCACGCGTCCCAGGCTCGCAGTCTCAGGCGTGACCCTGTACCTCTCACGCACTTCGTCGAGCAACCGCTCGAGTGCGGCACTATTGGCGACGGGATACCGAGGGCCATCGTGGAGCTGCTGATATCGCCGCGGCAGTAGACTAAGACCTGCCAGCGTCCTGGCCCGCGCCTCATCAATTGTTTGGTCAGGACCCACACGCTTCCCGCTACGCATCACGATATCAAGCAGCGGTTGCCCCTCGGGAAAACCTTCGGTGGCACGCGCAATCAGGTCGTGATGGAACTCTTCCCGACGCTTCTCCCTATCCTGACCATTGGCCGCCTGGTTCTTCTCCACCACCGGCCGTGAGAAGCGGAATACCTGCTTGCGGCCGGGCCAGTGCGCCTTCTTCTCACTAAACTTGGTCTTGTATTCAATGTGACCGTCACGCTCGACTTCCACCAGTTTGTAGACAACTCCCAGCGCCGGAACATCGCGCGAGGTCGCAAGGTCTGTGCCTACGCCATAGGCGTCGATGGGAGCAGCCTGTGCCACGAGTTCATCGATCTTGTATTCGTTCAGGTCGCCGCTGGCGAAGATGATGGTGTCAGCCAGCCCGTGTTGGTCAAGAATCGCGCGCACTTGCCGGCTCTTTTCGAGTAAGTCGCCGCTGTCGAGGCGGATACCCTTGAGCCTGCCGCCCGGCCGACGAGCCAACTCCTCGCCGAGCTCGGCCGCGGTCTCGGCACCGGCAAGCGTGTCGTACGTGTCAATGAGCAGGATGGCGGTGGCGGGAAAAGTTTCAAGCAGAGCCTGAAAAGACTCACGTTCAGTCGGGAACACCTGCGTCCAGGAATGAGCGGCAGTGCCCGCAACCTGCACGCCGTAGAGGTACCCCGCCAGAACGTTCGAAGTGCCTGCGCATCCGCCGACATACGCAGCTCGGGCGGCGCGCACGCCCGCCTGCGGTCCTTGGGCGCGTCGCGTGCCGAACTCCCAAACGGGGTGGCCAGCCGCGGCGGTCACAACACGCGCTGCCTTCGAGGCTATCAACGTCTCAAAGTTGATAACCGACAACAGGTAGGTCTCAACGATCTGCGCCTCCGCGACCGGCGCCGTGATCTGGACAATCGGCTCGCCGCCAAAAACCAGCGTGCCCTCAGGCACGGCGCGAACGTCGCCGGTGAAGCGAAATTGGCGTAAATAATCAAAGAAGCCGTCGGACACGGTGCGAAAAGCAGGGTGGTCACGCAGAAAGCGAACGTCGTCCTCCGTAAAATGGAGGTGCTCGAGGTAGCCCAGCGCCGAATCAAGGCCCGCAGCTACCAGGTACGCACGCTCAGGCGGCATCTGCCGCACGAAAAGTTCAAACGTGGCCCGGCACTCGACGCGATGCTCGAAGTAGGCGGCCGCCATGGTGAGCTCGTAAAGGTCCACCAGCAAGCCGCGATTGGTATAGGCTTCGAGCATTCCGAACCTCAAGCGCTTGGGGGCCTGCCTGAAAACGCGCTCCTGTCCCCTTTCGCCAGTATGGTTTCGGGCGACAGAGGAAGTCAAGCCACAAGCCCGCTTGGCAATCCTAGAAGGACGAGTACTTGAGCCACGCGTCAACAATGTCTCTGCCGCGAAACGCCCACGTGCGGTCGTTGACACGCACGACTCCTTCCCGGGGCAAGAACTCGTGCTCCGACCGAGTCGTGAACTCGACCTTCACTTCCACCGGGCCCGTCATCTTGTAAGGTTTGAACTCGGCCAAACGTTCCATCGCCCGTTGGGTCTTTTGGCGGATCAACGCACAGGCAGCAGGGTGCGACAGCGTGTATCCTGCCGTGCGACTCACGCCCGTCTTTACCTCGGCGCACTCCGCCTCGGGGACGAGGTCATGAAGCTCTTTGCAGGCCGCCGTGTCCCCCGACAGCATGATTACCGGGATCCCGAAAGCGCCCGCGAGCATAACGCGGCCGCCGATTTCACCCACCGGCTTGCCGTTCACCCAGATATTCTGGATCCCCTCGGATGAATAGGTGTGGCTCAGCACCGCCTTCTCAGCGCCCGCCATCGCGTGCTGGCCGATGAAGATGACCGCGGCGTAGGTCGAGTCGAGTTCCAGCGTGGGCGATACGGGTGTGCCGGTCAGCAGTCGCGCTCGCGGGTTGATGTCCAACGACGAGAGCGACTGGCTTGAGTCATGGCCGTCCCACACCACGACCTCGGTCGCGCCGCCGGCGTAAAGGCCGTCGACCGCGGCGTTCACCTCGCCGGTGAGCAACTTGTGGGACTCCTCCCAGCGCGGGCTCTTGTAGGGAATACACTGCTGCTCCGAGCTGAAGATACCGTCAACGCCTTCCATATCGGTAATGATGAAAACCTTCTTCGGATTGCTTGCCTGTGCGCCCGCCGATGCGGCACTCGCAAGAAAAACCAGAACGCCGAATGCCAAGGCGAAAGCTCCCCGACGATCATCCACCAAGCTGCTCTTAGTTTTGGCTCTCACGTCGCTCCACCTTCTGACCTGCCGGCCGTCTTTTCCCCGGCGCTATCCAGCCGTTCTCCTCCCTTTTCCGGCGCGATTCCCAGTTCTCGCAGTTTCTCCTGCAGACTCTGCCGATGCAGGCCGATGGCGGCTGCGGTCCGCGTGATGTTACCACTATGTTCGCGAAGCTTCGCCTTGATATAGGTGATCTCGAATTGCCGCTTGGCTTCGCGATAGTCAGACACAGTGAGATAGTCGGGCGATACCAACGAGGCTGGTTTTGCCCCGCTGCCTGAAAGTGGGCCGCCCGCCGAGCTTCCAAGCACCTCGGGCGGAAAATCGCCGGGGCCGATGATCGCGTCGCGGCTCATCACCACCGCACTCTCCAGCACATTCTTCAGTTCGCGGACATTTCCCCGCCACTCGTACCCCATCAGAAGGTCGAGCGCCGGACGCGAAAGCGTGATTCCCGTTCGTCCGTGCTTCGCCCCCAAGCGCCGGAGAAAATCCTCGGCCAGCAACGGGATATCGTCCTCGTGTTCTCGGAGCGCTGGAAGCTGAAGTAAAACCACGCGCAAGCGATAATACAGATCCTCACGAAACGTTTGCTTCGCGATTTCTGCAGCCAGGTCTTTGTTCGTCGCGCTCAGAATGCGCGCGTCAACGTCGACCGACGTCGTACCGCCCAGCCGCTCCACTTTGTGCGTCTCGAGCACACGCAGAAGCTTTGCCTGGGTGGGCAGTGACATATCGCCGACTTCATCGAGGAAGAGAGTCCCGCCGTGCGCCAGTTCACATTTCCCGCGCTTGAGCGAAGTGGCGCCGGTGAAAGCACCTTTTTCGTAGCCGAAAAGCTCGCTTTCGACCAGGTGCTCAGGCAGCGCCGCGCAGTTGAGTGCGACGAAGGGCTTGCGTCCGCGGTTCGACCGCTGGTGAATTTCGCGCGCCAGCAACTCCTTGCCCGTACCGCTCTCGCCTTGAATCAGTACGGTGACGTCCGCCTGAGCCACCCGGTCCGCCAGCTCAAACAGTTTGCGCATCGGCAAGCTCGCGCCAATCATGGCGCCGAACTGTCCCTCCGAGGCGAGCCGCTGCTTGAGATCAGTGTTTTCCGCTGTCAGGTCGAGATGCTCGAGAGCTTTGGCAACGACGAGTCGCAGCTCGTCGACTTCAAAAGGCTTTGGAAGGTAATCGTAGGCGCCGCTCTTCATGGCCTCGACGGCGATCTTTTCCGAACCGTACGCAGTGATCATCACCACCAGCGGCGAGGTCTCTGCAACCTTGAGCTCTCGCAAGAAGTCAAGTCCACTCTCTTCCGGCATCTCGACATCGAGCAGAAGCAAGTCGGGAGGCTCAGTCGCCATCACTTGACGCGCCGCTGCAGGACCCGACGCTTCGAGAATCCTATAACGACCCTCGAGTGCCCGACGCACGCCGTAGCGGGCCGTCGCGTCATCATCCACAATCAGTATGGTGTGCATGGTACTGTCGCTCAATCGCGCCACCGTCAGGCGTTTTACGCCTCATGGACCGCGGGCTCACGGACACGAGCGGCGCGGAAGCGCACCAAGAACCGCGTACCGCCCTCCCGGGTCAAGGGACTGATGCATTCTATCGCGCCACCGATCTCCTCAATCCGGCGCGCGACGATGGCCAGCCCCAATCCTGTGCCGCCGGGCCGGGTTGTAAAGAACGGCTGAAAGATGCTGCTCTGGATCTCGGGCAGTACGCCAGGCCCCTGATCATCTACCGATAACGACGCGCTAAGCTCTGCCGGACTGGCACTCATTTTGACGCTTACGCGCTGCGGCTGCCTGCCGGCCTGTTCCGGAGAATGCCCCGGCTCAGCGGCTGGGTCGGGGCCGGCAGCATCCAGAGCGTTGACGAGAAGATTGGAAACGATGTCGCTCACAGCTTCCTCCCCGCCCTCAACAAAACAGACTCCGCCGGCAGATTCGAACTCGAGCGTCACACCGCGGCGCTTGGCTTCGGCACGAGTAAGGCTCAGGATACTCTGGACGACCTTCACCAAGTCGACCACCCGGTCGGTGTCGCGAGCGGGTTTCGCGAACCGCAGTACCTGCGAAATATTCGCGTTCAGGCGATCGATCTCCCCGACTACCAGGCGGCAGTCCTGACGAACTCGTTCCGAAGCGCTCGGATCCTCTTCGAGCAACTGCACGACGGTTTTCATCGAGCTCAACGGATTCTTCACGTTGTGGGCGATGCGGGCCGCCATCTCACCCAAGAAGGCCATCTTCGCTTTCTCCGCCAACTCACGTTCGAGCCTTACTTTTTGCGTGATAAGCTGGCACAACTCGATCACGGCTGCCAGTTGGCCGGCCAACAACTGCAACGAAGCCGTCTGCTCGCCCGACAGGTCATGTCCCGTTGGAACAACCTCCAAGGAGGCGATGACCTGCTCACCCCGCCGAATCGGCAGGACCTGCGCTCGACCAGACGGGCCGCCGGCGGTGTGGACCTCGCCACGATGGCTGCCCACGTCGAGTGCGACCCGCTCCAATCCCAGAATAAGTGGGACTCTTTGTGCGACGAAGCGCGCGAGTTCAGCGACATCGCCAGAGCGATTCGCGAATTCCTGAATCTCCGCCGCAAGCTCCCGAACGCGCCCAAACTCCGAAGCAAAGGCGCGCTCCAGCACGCCATTCATCCACTTCTTGACAGGCTCCAGCAGAATCACCAGGAGAAAAATCATCAGGCCTTCAGTGACCGCTGACGGGAGAATGCTGCGCTCTTCTAAGAATCCACTCAACCGGCGAATAAAGTTCAAGTAGATCAGTAAGGCGAAGATCGCCGCGATCGAATACATCAGATTGCGCTGCACTCTGAGGTCAAAAAGGTTGTACCGAAAGATCGAGTACGCGACGAGCGCACCCGGCACGACAGCCAGGGCCATCAGACAGGTTGCCCCGTAGCCGCCGAGTCCCATGGAGGGCAAGGCGCGCACGAGATAGGTCCAGCAAAAACCTCCGGCCAGCACGGCCTCGATTCCGCCCAGCCGGCCATGGAAGGCCTTCAGCCGGTCGTCTTCGGCAACCTGCCACAGTTGCACATTGACCAGCGCCGCCACGGCAAGCGCCAGAGCCAACCAGACGATCACCAGCCGCGTATAAGGTTCGAGCGCCAGAAGCGGTTCGGCGCGCAGGCGCCCCAAGAGTCTGGCAACCAGCCAGGGTAGTCCGATCAGCGGCAGATAAAAGAGCGCAATGAGCGGGCCCTTCAAAGCTCGAGCCAGGTGGATCCTTCCGGCGCCACGCGGAAGCGGGAGCGCATACTCGAGGTGAACATGCACCAAGAGCGGAACACTGAGAATTGCGCCAAGAAACGGAATCAGACGGAAGAAGGGAGTGAGATTGGCGGAACCAATGCCATAGACCAGCGTAACGTTTAGCGCGAGTAGGTTACCGGAGTTCCACATGAAAAGCGCCGACACGAGTGCAAAAAGCAGCCACTCAAAGCGCCGCATGCAACGCTGGCCGAGTATCAACACCATCAGAAAAAGGTGTATCAGCGCACCGAAGCTGTAGACGATCAGCTTGGCGGCGACCAGCGGCGTGAGGTCGAAAGCAATTTCCAAGGGCGCAACCCCGCGGATGGATCGAGAGTATTGTACGGGAAGCCATGCCCGCCCTCAACCGCCCACCACCGTGCCGCCCTGGCGTTCCGGTGTTGACTTTTGAGGTTGAACTTCTCAAACTGCCATCTTCATCAAGTGGATCTCGAACCGGGCCTGGCTTTCAATGCGGATCCGTCTTCGCACCATCGCAGTTCTGGTTCTAGCCGCCGCGACGACTTCTCCCGTTGGCGCCGAGTGGCGAACGGTTGGGGCGATGACGGCTGAACAGCCCGCGGGCAACACCATCACGTTTAGAAGCGACCGGGCTGTTGTCACCCTCACGGTGTTAGCTCCCGACCTCATTCGCGTGCATATGGTTCCCGGCACGACGCCAGGGCCGGATGACTCTTACGCCGTCGTCAAGACGGACTGGCCAACGGCCGCCGTCGAGTTCGGTGGCGACGGGGCGACGCGCACTATTCGCACCTCGGAACTTGAAATCCGAGCACAACTCGTACCCTTTCGTCTGGCGTTTTACGACCGGAGCGGCCGGCTCATCTCGAAAGACGCCGACGATCTCGGCATGGGATGGGATGGAGCGCGCGTCCGTGCCTGGAAATGGATGCCTTCCGAGGAGCACTACTTCGGCTTGGGCGAGAAGGCGGGCTTGCTCGACAAGCGCGGGCGCTCCTACGTCATGTGGAATACGGACGTTTTCGGCTGGGACGAGTCCACCGACCCGCTCTACCAGGACGTTCCGTTCTTCATCGGGCTGCGTGATGGGCGCGCGTATGGGATTTTCTTCGATAATACGTGGCGCTCGTCGTTTGACATGGGCGCCCGCTCGCCTGACCACTACTCTTTTGGCGCCGAGGGCGGAGATCTTGACTACTACTTCTTCTATGGCCCCGGCCCGAAGAAGGTCCTTGGCCGATTCACCGAGTTGGTGGGCCGCACGCCGCTCCCGCCCCGGTGGTCGATGGGTTACCATCAATCGCGCTACAGCTACTATCCCGAGAGCCGGGTGCGCTTCATTGCCGATAATTTCCGCCAGCGCCACATCCCCTGCGACGCTATCTTCCTCGACATTCACTACATGGACGGCTATCGCGTCTTCACCTGGGACAAGTCACGCTTTCCTGACCCGGCACGCATGATCTCCGATCTCCGGCGTCAGGGATTCCGCATTGTGACCATCATCGACCCTGGCATCAAGTTGGACCCGAATTACTGGGTATACCGGCAAGGTCTCGCCGGAGACTATTTCGTCAGGAAACCCGACGGCAAGGTCTACACCGGCAAAGTGTGGCCTGGCGAGAGTGCCTTTCCCGATTTCACTCGGGACCGAGTCCGCGACTGGTGGGGCTCGCTCTACAAGGGGCTGCTGAACGACGGCGTAGCCGGCATCTGGAACGACATGAACGAACCCGCCGTGTTCAACGTGCCCTCAAAGACGATGGACCTTGACGCGGTCTTTTATGATCGCGGACTCCACAGCCCGCACGCGAAGATTCACAACGTCTACGGCATGCTGATGTCCGAGGCCACTGAAGAAGGCCTGCTGCGACTCCGTCCCAACGAACGGCCCCTCGTCATCACACGCGATACCTATGCGGGCGGCCAACGTTACGCCGCCGTGTGGACGGGAGACAACTCGAGCACCTGGGACCATCTTCGCATCAGCCTGCCCGAACTCCTGGGAATGGGACTTTCGGGTCTGACACTCGCGGGCGCGGACATTGGCGGATTCGCCCTGAGCCCAAGTCCAGAACTGTACACGCGCTGGCTCGAGGCCGGTATCTTCTATCCCTATTGCCGCACTCACACCGAATACGGAAGTCGCAATCAAGAGCCGTGGTCCTACGGCAACCGCCTCGAATCAATCAATCGCCGATCAATCGAGTTGCGCTATCGGCTGCTGCCCTACCTCTATAACGCCTTCCGCGAGTCCGCTGACACCGGATTGCCCGTGATGCGCGCGTTGCTCCTCGAATACCCGGATGATCCAAGCGCCGTGGGACAAAACGAAGAGTTCCTGTTCGGCGACGACCTCCTGGTTGCACCGGTGGTGAAGGACGGTGAGGACGAATGGAACGTCTACCTGCCCCGCGGCGACTGGTATGATTTCCGGAACGACCACCGCGTTGCCGGACCGGCCAACATGACCGTCGAAGCCCCACTGGATCGCGTCCCCATTTTCGTGCGTGCCGGTTCCGTCATCCCCACGCAGCAAGTCGTCCAGTATGTCGACGAGGCGCCCATCAATCCCGTGACCTTCGAGGTCTATCCGCTGGCCCGATCAGGGCGCCAATTCGGACGCGACTATTACGAAGACGACGGCATCAGCTTCGATTATCAGCGCGGCAGCTATTTGCGCGAACACCTCGAGGTTTCCGAAACTGACCGGGGCATCACGATTTCAGCTTCAGCCCGCGAGGGTTCCTACGAGCCCCCGGCGCGATCCCTGCTTTTCAAGATACACGCCCAACGACGTGTCCCCGCGCGTGTTGAGGTTGACAACGGAACGCTTGACCGCTCGACACTCGAGGCCCTTCAGAAGGCGAGCAAAGGCTGGACCTACGACGAGAACGCCAACGTGGTGTCCGTCAAACTGCCCGACGAGGGGAAAGCCTTCACCGCACGCATAGGGTTCAACACCCACTAGGCAGATCGTCGCGGCTGGCAAAATTACTACCCTTCCTCCCCCAAAGTGTGGGAGAATCCCAATGAGCAAATCCTCTTCCACCGGATTCTCCAGCTCGATGCTTTTGACAAGTTTGCTTTCCATCGCGTATAAAACCGCCCATGGCGAATCGACCCTCTGAGTCGAAAGCGACGACCGCCACCAGGGCCGCGTCACAGCTCCCCCGAGTTCTGCTGGCGACGACAGCCATGCTGACGTTCATCTCGTTCTGGCGTGCCGCTGCCATCGTCCTCAACGACCTCGCTTCGTCGGCATTCTATGCCGGCGGTATTTCTGAGCACTTCATCGGACCCTCCGCTCCGTGGTTCATTCTGGCGATTATGCTGTTTTCCTATGGCGTACGCTCGATCTATATCGAGAGTTGCAGCATGTTCGTGCGGGGCGGCGTTTACCGTGTCGTCAAAGAAGCAATGGGCGAGACGCTGGCCAAGTTCTCCGTCTCTGCCCTCATGTTCGACTATATCCTCACCGGCCCCATCAGCGGCGTCTCAGCCGGTCAGTATCTTGTCGGCTTTCTTAACGATCTGCTCGAACGGCTTCAACTTCACGTGGCCTTGCCGGTTAATTCCACCGCCGGTTTCTTCGCCGTTGTGGTGACGATCTATTTTTGGTGGCAGAACGTGAAGGGCATCGAAGAGTCGAGCGACAAAGCGATGCGGATCATGCACGTTACGACCGTCATGGTGCTCTTGATGGTCGGATGGTGCGGCTATACGATTCTGGTCCGCGGGGTTCACCTCCCTCCCTCGCCGCGGCCCTCGCACCTGTTGTACGCCGAGGACGCGCTGGGTTGGCTGCGTCACTCGAGTATTCCTTATACGGTAGGACTGATAGGAGTCCTGATCGGCCTGGGCCATTCCGTCCTGGCGATGAGCGGTGAAGAGACCCTGGCCCAGGTCTATCGCGAGATCGAGCACCCCAAACTCAAGAACCTGGAAAAGGCCGGATTCGTTATTTTCGTTTACAGCCTGATTTTTACCGCCGGCGTATCATTCTTCGCGTACATGGTCATTCCCGACGCGAAGACCCGCGTGGGCTTCAAGGACAACCTGATCGGCGGGCTGGCAATGAACGTGGTCGGCCCTTACGACCTGCGGCTCATCTTTCAGGCTTTCGTCGTGCTGGTCGGCATTTTGATTCTTTCGGGTGCCGTCAACACCGCCATCGTGGGCTCAAACGGCGTGCTCAACCGAGTCTCGGAGGACGGCATTCTGCCCGACTGGTTCCGCCATCCCCACCGTAAGTACGGTACTTCACACCGGATCATCAACATAGTGGTGATCCTACAACTCGCCACCATCATCTTGAGTCGCGGTGACGTGATCGTGCTGGGCGAAGCTTACGCCTTCGGCGTAATGTGGAGCTTCGCCATGAAAGGCCTTGCGGTTGTCGTGCTTCGATTTACTGAGCCCGGCCCCCGTGAGTTCCGCGTCCCGCCGAACTTGCGTATCGGGAAGATCGAGATTCCGCTCGGCCTCTCCCTTGTCACCGTGACGCTGTTCGCGATGGCAGGCATTAATCTGCTGACCAAACAGGTTGCGACCATCTCAGGCGTTGCCTTCACTCTGATTTTTTTCACGGTTTTTACCGCCTCCGAACGGATTACGCGTCGGCATGGAGCGGTGGGGACGGAACTGGACCAGTTCAATCTGGAGCCGGGCGAGGAACTGAGCCCCCGGACCGTAGGCTGCCGCCCCAACAGCATCCTCGTGCTGGTTCCCGACTATCACAAGCTTTATCACCTGGATGCTGTTCTGAAACGGGTCGACCCGGAGCGCCAGGACGTCGTGGTGCTTCACATCCGCCCGTTGATGAGAGCGGCGTCAGGTGAGCACGCCCTGGCTCCCGAACAACTCTTCACCATCACCGAACAGGAGCTCTTTACCCGCGCTCTGTCGGTCGCCGAAAAGCAGGGCAAGTCCGTGCGGTTCGCGGTTGTCGCTGCCAACGACGTCTGGGATGGCATGGTTCGCGCCGCCCAGAGCCTCGAATCCTCTACCCTCGTCCTCGGCTCGTCCTCAAAAATGACTCTCAGTGAGGAGGGCGTTCACGTCGGTGACGCCTGGGAGCGGCTGACCGAACCCAAGCCCAGGCTGACGCTCGAGATCTTTACCCCAACGGGCAACGAGCAGATTCTCTATCTTGGCCCGCACGCGCCGCACCTCACGCCGAAGGAAATCGACCTGCTACATTCCATCTGGCTCGACTTCAGCGGACGATTGGGTCCTGAAGCAGACCTTCATCACCATGACATCATTCACTTCGCCCTGGACGAGCTCCAGCAGGAGATCCGGGATGGCCGGCGCGATGAGGTTCTCACCCGTCTGCAGCAGCACCTGAACGACATCAAGGATCGCCGCGAGCCCCACTTGTGAACGGACGCTCACCGGCAAGTCACAGGTAGTGCTCGGTGCTCGGAATTGACCTCGCTGTTGTGGCGCTAGTCAGTTCGGTTGCTTGCGGCGCTGCTCAACGAGTCCTGGGGGGATTCCTGCGGATTGTTTTCGGGGCGTCTGAACGTCTGCGTCAACGTCACACCGATAGAGATGAGGAGGACGCCAGAGAGCATGATGACGCTCAGGTACTCGTGCAGGAAAAAGTGGGCGAAGAGTGTCGCGACCAGAGGCGTCAGCGAGGTTAGGGCGTACACGCGCGCGACTTCCATCAAGCGCAACGCCGTGAAGATGCAGTAGATGGCAATGACACCTGAGAGCACGCCGCTAATCAGCAACGAAAGGAGCGCTCGCGGCGGGGTCGCTACCAACATTCCGAGCCGCCCCATCGCCGCGAGACCCAGCAGTCCGACCAGAACGCTGCTCGCGAACTGAAGCAGAATCGCGGTCGACTGGTGAGCGCCGCGCAACTGACCATCCCGCCAGAGCACTCCCGAAACGCCGTACGTAAGTGCCGTAAACAACGCCAGCGGAATCGCCCAATACCAGTGCGGAGAAATCGGCGCGCCACGCACTTCACCCCAGGACAGCGACACTAATCCGAGCGAGATCAGAACCAGGCCCACCAATACGAAACCACGAAAGCGTTCCTTAAGGAAGAACCAGGCAATCAGTGTTCCCCAGATGACGTAGGTTTCCTGCACAGGCGTCGTGATGATGACCCCTCCCGTCTGCAGGGCGAAGTAGTACGCAAACAAACCCAGGGTTGACAGCGCTCCCGCTCCCAGGAGCGAGAGCAGCGCGCGCCGGCCCATGTAACGCGCCGAACCAGGCGGGATCTGGTCGAGGGTCCGATTCTTCCAGACCAGGACGATACCGAGCAGCAGGCTGGGCAGACCCCGCAGAACCGGGCCCACTAAAGGGCTTGTCCTAACTACGGCCATTCCGTCAAAAATATTGGCCGCTGCATAGCCAACCACTGAGCCCAAGGCCCAAGGTTCACCGCGCGCCGCGGTTTCTTGTTTTCCCTTCAGTTCCTCCATGGTCACCGTCTATTGGCCTTCTGTTCCTCAGCACTTCGCCCGAAAAAGTGGGAATGAGCGATTATAGGGGCACAGCGCGAATTCTCCAAATCTCCTTGCTCACACTTGTCGACACATCGTGCGCCGTGCTATATCTCATAATGACAATTCAGAAGACCTTCGGGGCAGGGTGAGGGCTGGTATCAGTCCAATTCCCGATCGGCGGTAGAGCCCGCGAGGGATGGATCGAGCGGCATACGGTTGCTCGGCCTGCAATTCCCACGACCCGGTGAAACTCCGGGGCCGACGGTATAGTCCGGATGGAAGAAGGTCGCGGCTGCGCTTTTGCGAGGGGGCTCGTGTTGCCGGACGAAGTGTCCTGTCCGGGGGGCGAGTCGCCGCGCGGCACACCTGCCTTTCTCTGCCCCGATCAGAATTGCTACGACTGCAAGGTGCCGGCGGTCACTCACTGGGTGCGAAAACCGGCGGCCAGAGGCCGCGGGTGCAGAAGAGACCACCGCCATACAGATTTTGCAGTTGTCAGGACTTCGCTCGTTCCGGCCGCCACAGTCGGATTACACGACCGCGAGTGCGTTCAATCACCGCGCGCCGTTTCGACGGAGGCAATGGGTGACACGCATCCCAGACTTTCTCGATCACTGGTACTGGCGCGGCTGGCTCAGCTTCCTCGGCTTTGTGGCGCTGTACGCAGCGATTCTTGCGACACACGCTGCCGCGCAAACCTGGGGCGCGAACCTTGAAGGCCTCGTGCTCGACCAGCGTAGCGCCGCCATCCCCGGGGCTGCGGTGCGTCTGGTGAGCGTAACCACCGGCCAGATCCGCGGCGCCCGGACTGACGCGCGCGGCAGATACAGCTTTCCTCTGCTGCCGGTCGGTTCCTATCAACTCGAGGTATCGAAGCCGGGCTTTGCCTCGCAAGTCCTGAGCGCTTTCTCGCTCGAAGTAGGGCAAACGGCGCGGATAAGTCTGACCCTGAAGCTTGCCCCCGAGGCGACGCGGATCGAGGTAGCCGCCCGGCCGCCGCTGGTCGAAACGGCATCGCCGGCCATCAGCGACGAGATCGACAACCGGCGCGTGAGCCTGCTGCCGCTCAATGGCCGCCAGTTCTCGCAGCTCGCTCTGCTTGCCGCCGGAGCGGTGCCACCTTATCCCAATGGCGCCACTCAGCAGTTCAACACCGCCGCGCTCGGGCTGGGATTCTCGGTCAACGGCCAGCGCTCCGAACGCAACAACTTTTCGCTTGACGGTATCACCTTGATGGAGCCTTTCGCTTATAGCATCACGGTGAACCCCTCGGTCGATGCCATCCGCGAATTCCGGGTGTCGGAGACCTCTTACTCCGCCGATCAAGGCGTGACCTCCGGTGCGCAGGTCAATATCGCCACGCGCGCCGGCACCAACCGGTTCTCCGGCACCGCCTACGAGTTCTTGCGCAACAGCGCCCTTGACGCCAAGAATTTCTTCGACGATTCCAAGCGGGCGATCCCGCCCTACCGCCAAAACCAGTTCGGGGCGAGCCTAGGCGGACCCGTGCGCCGCGACCGTACGTTTTTCTTTGTGAATTACGAAGGCCTCCGCATCCGGCAAAGCGTTACCAATACGACGCTGCTTCCAACAATGGCGCTGCGCAGTGGCGACTTCAGCGGGGTGAACCCCCTGACGGGCAAACCGTTTCCCGCGATCAGCGACCCCGCAACCGGCAAGCCTTTTCCTGGAAACCAGGTACCCGCGTCGAGTATTGATCCCCTATCACGCGCCATTCTCGCTCGTATCCCTCTGCCCAATCTTCCTGACGCGGCGCCGGGCGAGAATAACAACATCAACGTAGGCTTGCACCCCGTGAACTCCGACCAGTTCACGGTGCGCGTCGACCATCAGTTGACTCCGCGCCACGAACTCTTCGCGCGCTCCACCTATTTCAACAGCGCGCAGCTCTTTCCCTTTGTCCCCAACAGCTTCACCCAGAACCCATCCGCACCGCCGGGCTTCGGGACAAATAAAGACGACACGGGCGAGAACCTGGCGCTCGGCCTAACGTCGGTCTTGCAGCCTACACTCATTAATGATTTTCGAGCGGGTTACATTTACTACGCTGGAAGCAAGGAGAGCCAAAACATCCACAGCGGATTCCTCGCCAGCCTCCGCATCGAACGCGCCCCTGGTGCGACGAACCAGGGCATCCCCGCCATCAACGTCCCGGGTTTTGCTGACATGGGCGACAGCGATATCTTTCAGCCGCAAGAGCGCAAGGACAATACGTTTCAATTCACCGACAACCTCGTCTGGGTCAAGGGCCGCCACACCTTCAAGTTCGGAGGCGACTTCCGCCGTTTGCGGTTGTTCTACCTGGTAGAAGACTTCGGCCAGGGGATTTTCTCTTTCAGCGACGGCTTCGGATCCGTCTCCGGTACGGCCTTCTCGGATTTTCTCCTGGGACGGCCGTTTCTGAGTTTTGCGCAGGCGGGAAACTCCGGCGGTAATGATCGCCTGGACTACTTCGGCGGATATTTTTCGGACGAGTTTCGCGCCACGCGGCGGCTCACTTTGAGCTATGGGCTGCGCGAGGAGTTTTATTCACCGCCCACCAACGCTGACGGACGCGCCTCGATCCTGGACTCCACGAATGCCCTGCGCTTCATCGTGCGCAACGATCTCGGACAGGCGCAGGCGCTCGAGTCCACTCCGCTTGTCGCGGAGCTTCAGGAGCACTACGGCCTCGAGTTCATCACCTCGCAGCAAGCCGGACTTCCACCCTCGCTCATCCGCCCCGATTGGGCAGGATGGGCACCGCGCTTCGGCTTCGCTTACGACGTGACCGGACACGGCACCACGTCACTGCGCGGAGGCGTGGGCGTGTTCAACTCGCTCGGCGAACTGGACTACGCTGCCGAAACACGCCTGAGTGCCCCGATCACTGAGTTTCTGTTCGGGCTCGACCTTTGCCGCTTTTTTGGCCCGGGCGCCTGCGGACAACCGTTCGCGCCGCCGACGCTTACGTATCCGCTCGCTTACCAGCTCGGCAATGCGCCCCCGGATACCATCTCCAGCCCGCCGGATATTCGCAACGGTTACGTCTACGAGTGGAGCCTGTCCGCGGAACACCAGTTGACACCGACCACCGTGCTTTCGGTCACCGTAACGGGCGCGGACGGCCACAAACTGCCCCGGCGTTCTCTCCAAAACCAAGGCGTGCCCAATTTACCGGGCGAGCGGCGCGGCTATCATCCGCAGCCTGGATCGAACCAGTTCGTGCGTGCGACGGATGTCAACTCGAACTACAACGCGATGGTGGCTCGACTCGAGCGGCGTTTCTCCGGCGGACTATCGTTCGCGGCAGGATACACGTTCGGCAAGTCCATCGACACAGCGTCGGGTCTTCAGGGGACGAACCAGCCGCAGGACAATTACAACCTGAAGGCCGAGCGCGGACTTTCCGATTTCGACGTGCGGCAGCGCTTCGTGCTGTCCAGCACCTGGCTGCTTCCCTTCGGCGCGGCGCGGCGCTGGCTCAGGGCGGGCGCGGCAAGCAAGGTGTTGGGCGATTGGCAGGTCGCCAATATCCTGACCTTTCAGACCGGCCAGCCGCTCACTGCTATTCTTTCAACGGCGCTCAGCGGTACGCAGTCGAACGGCACTGACCGCCCCGACCTCATCACGAATCCCAACCTGCCGGCGGGGCAGCGCAACCCCAGTCACTGGTTCAACACCGCCGCCTTTGTCCCGCCGTCGATTTTCTTCGACTCCCTCGGCGCGTTCAGCATTCCGGGCAACGAAGGCCGCAACGTCATCACCGGACCGGGCTTCGCAGACTGGGATACGAGCCTCGAGCGCAGCCTACGCCTCACCGAACGGACGAGCCTGGCCTTACGCTCCGACTTCTTCGATCTCACCAACCATCCGAACTTCGACCGGCCTGGCCTGATTGTCGGGACGTCAAACTTCGGCCGCATCAGCTCGGTGGAGAATTCCCGCCAGATACAATTCTCGCTACGACTGAACTGGTAGGCTCAGGCAACCGCACGCGCGGCCATGGTTTCAAAATAATTGGGACGAAATAAGACTCTCACTAGGAGGACAAGGAGGAAAATGAAAAGACACGTGTCGACATCTCTGCTCGCGGCAGCTGTGGCTCTGCTGCTCGCCGCTCCTATCGCTTCGGCGAAATTGTTCAATTCCAGCCATTCCGACCACAAGTCCGCCAACGTTGACTTCCTTTATGCCGCAAGACTTGGCAACGGACCCGAGATCCAACCCGGCACTTACAGGATAACAATCATGGATGACTCGACTTCTCCCAAGGTGGGTTTCTACCAAAACGGCAAGCTCGTTGCTGAGACCTCCGTCAAGCTGGTCACGGAGCCTAAGAGAATCCAGCAGACAGAGATCTTCTATAACGGTCAGAACAAGAAGAACGAGGTTGTCACGCAGTTGGAAGTCAGCGGCTGGACTCAAAAGGTTGTCTTCTCAAACACCAACGCCAGCCGGTCGACGAATCCAGGAACGTAGGCAACAAGCAACCTTCCAGTGTTGTCCGGGCGGCCACTGAGCCGCCCTTTCTATTTCCTTGGCCGACGTACCCCAAAGGTGCAATTATTTGTCGAGTCCCAACGTCGTCCACAGGCCGTCGACCTTCCGCTTCGTCTCCTCATCCATTACGATCTCGTCGGGCCACGGACGCGTGAACCCTTCGCTTGGCCACTTGCGCGTGGCGTCGACACCCATCTTCGACCCGAAGTTTGGCAGCCGCGACGCGTGCTCGAGCTGGTCCACAGGTCCCAGCATGAACTGGATGTCGCGCTCGGGATCGATGTGATTGAGGGCTTTCCACACCACTTCGCGCGGGTTGCGCACGTCAACATCGTGATCGACGACGACGATGCATTTGGTGAACATGGCGCCGGGAAGTCCCCAGATAGCGTTCATCACCTTGCGCGCCTGGCCAGGATAGCTCTTGCGGATAGCGACGATCATCAGATTGTGAAAGATGCCTTCGGCAGGCATGTGCATGTCGACGACTTCGGGCATCTGCTTGCGCATGAGCGGCAGAAAGATGCGCTCTACCGCGTAGCCCATCCAGTAGTCTTCCATGGGCGGCGGACCGACGATGGTGGAGACGTAAATCGGATCGCGGCGGCGAGTGATGCAGGTGACGTGGAAAGCGGGAAACTTGTCTTCTAGCGAGTAGTAACCGGTGTGGTCGCCAAACGGACCTTCGGTGCGGATATCGTCGAGGTCCACGTAGCCTTCAAGCACGATCTCGGCGTTGGCAGGGACCTCCAGATCCACCGTTTCACACTTCACCATTTCTACCGGCTGTTGACGCAGGAAACCCGCGAACAGGAACTCGTCCAGATCCTCCGGCAGCGGCAGGATCGCCGAGAGCATCGTCGCGGGATCAGCACCAAGCGCCACGGCGACGTCCATGCGCCTTCCCTTCCCCTGCCTTTCGAGCCACCGAAAATGTTCCGCACCGCCCTTGTGAATCTGCCAATGCATCGCCGTCGTGCGCTCGTCGTAGACCTGCATGCGGTAGCAGCCGACGTTGCGGCGTCCCGTCTTGGGGCTACGCGTGATGACCATCGGGAAGGTTATGAAACGGCCCGCGTCCTCGGGCCAGCACTTCATGATGGGAAAGCGCGCCAGCGAAAGCCGCTCGCGCTCGACCACTTCCTTCGCCTGGCCAGTATTAACGCTTTTAGGGAAGAACGAACCCATCTCGGCCAGCCTGGGCAGAAGCTTGACCTTGTCGAGGAATCCCTCGGGCGGCTTCATGTCGAGCAGCTCTTCGATACGGTGGGCGACGTCTTCGATCGAGCCTACTTCGAGCGCCAGCTCCAGCCGCCGCTTCGACCCGAGCAGGTTGATCAGCAGTGGGACGGCGTAGCGCGTTCCGTCCTTCGCGGAGCGCGGATGCTCGAAGAGTAGCGCGGATCCGCCGCGCTTCGAGACGCGGTCGGTGATCTCGGTGATTTCAAGATCCACGTCCGCTTCGACAGCGATCCGCTTCAGTTCGCCCTCGCGCTCGAGGCACGCGATGAAATCGCGCAAGTCCTGGTAGGCCATAGGCTGGCTCTTGGTTCTCAGACTAAGCCGGCTAGCATCACAGAATGAACTCGCCAAATCAAGCGCCCCGTCGAAAAATTGGCGCGTATAATGCCGTCATGCAAGTTCGGGGTCGGAAGCTCCGGCAGGCCGCCCTCGGAGTAGCGATACTGCTTGCTGGATTTATGCTGTATCGTCCCGCGCGCGACTGCGCGGTCACGCTTCTTGCCGCCCCGGCTCAGAACGCGGCGGTTCCCGTCCAGAATGCCAGCGCGCCCGAGATCACGACCCAACAGGCGCCCGCGTTCACCCTGCGCACCGAACGCAACGTGGTGTTGGTGCGCGTGGTAGTGCGCGACGCCAAGGGTCAGGTGGTCGGCAGGCTGCACAAGGAAGACTTCCGGCTCTTCGACAACGGGAAGCCGCAGGCGATTGCGCAATTCGCGGTTGAGGGCACCGAGGCCAAGTCGGAGCCAGGTACCGCTGGGGCCACGGCCGCGTCGCAGGAAAGCGAGGCGCAAGCGAAACTTCAAGCGGCGAGCGCCCAGCGCTTTATCGCGCTTTACTACGACGACGTGCACACCGTATTTGAGGACGTAGTCAGGACCCGCGACGCGGCCGAGCATTTTCTCGCTTCGTCCGTCCAGCCGGGTGACCGCGTGGGCGTCTTCTCTTCCTCGGGCCAAGTCGTCCAGGACTTCACCGACAGCCGCGACAAGCTTGACCGGGCGCTGCTTCGCCTGAGTCCTCGACCCGTCGTTCCCGTCGAGCTTGATCCTTGTCCCGACATCTCATCCTACCAGGCGCATCTGATGGTGGACCAGAACGACCCCTCAGCCATCGAGTTTGCCGTGCAAAGCCTGAACGAGTGCCAGTGCGGTGGCAACGCCGCGGCGTGCCCAGGCGCCGAGCAAACCGTGATGGCTATAGCCACGCGCCTTTTGCAGCAGGACGAAACGCAATCGGAGTATTCCCTGCGAGGACTGGAGGCGCTTATCCGCCGCATGGCGTTGTCGCCTGGCCAGCGGAGCATCGTCATGATCTCTCCTGGGTTCTTTGCCGAGAACCTGCACTACCACGTCGACGAGATCATCGACCGGGCGCTTCACTCGGGCGTGGTCATCAACGCGCTCGACTCGCAGGGACTCGTCGCGCTGGTCCCCGGCGGCGACGCGGCGCACAAGGCGGATTTCGTCGCCGGCCGCCCGGATCTGCTGAGCCTGCGGAATCAATACGAGACACTCAAGCTGACGACGAATTCCGACGTCATGGCCCAACTCGCGGCGGACACAGGCGGCGTCTTCTTCCACAATAGTAACGATTACGACGGCGGATTCCGCAAGGTCGCCGCGGCGCCGGGCGTTTACTACGTGCTGACCTTCTCACCCGCGAGCCTCAAGTACGACGGAAAGTTCCACAAGCTCAAAGTGCAGCTCGGGGAAACGCGCGGACTCAGCCTGCAAGCGCGGCGCGGCTACTACGCGCCTCGCAAGGCGCTCGACCCCCAGGAGCAAGCCGCCGAGGACATCCAGGAAGCCGTCTTCTCCCAGGAGACGCGGGCCGAGCTGGGGATCGAGATCCGCACGCAGTTTTTCAAGATCAGCTCCGCGGAGGCCAACCTCTCCGTGCTCGCGCACCTTGACCTGCGTGCGCTGTCTTTTCGCAAGGACGCCGACCGCAACGTCGACGACCTTACCTTCGTCTCGGCGCTGTTCGACCGCGACGGCAACTTCGTGGAGGGCCAACAGCGGCAAGTGGCGCTGCGGCTGCGCGACGCCTCCCTTACGAAGCTGCTCGCTTCGGGAATCACCATCAAGGCGAGCTTCAAAGTGAAGCCCGGCGACTACATGGTGCGCGAAGTAGTGCGCGACGCGGAAGGCGGCCACTTGTCCGGATTGAGCAAGGCCATCGAGATTCCCTTTTGATCACAGCCTTGGCTTGACATTGCCTCTCCCGCGAACCATACTGCTCGCGACGGGTGTTCGGATCTGACTCCGGATCCGATCTGAATCACAGACTGCCGGGAACGAGACTATGAACGCACGAGGGCGAGTTGCGCGCCGTCTCAGCAGGCGTCTCCTCCCTGCGCTCCTTCTAGCCGTACTGACAAGCCTGACCGTCGTGCGCGCGCAGGATTCCCCGGCGGCGACGAGCGCCGAAATTGCCAGCCATGACAACGAGCCTTCCTTCAAGCTGGAGGTGCGCCGCAATCTCGTTGTCGTGCGGGTTGTCGTACGTGACGCCGCAGGAAATCCGGTCGGCAAGCTTCACAAAGAGGACTTCCGGCTGCTTGATGACGGCAAGCCGCAAGCCATTTTGAACTTCGGCGAGGAGTCGCCGCTTTCGAAGCCTGCCGCAAAGCCCGAGACGCCGCTGGATTCCGCAACGCTCGGCCCTGGAACCTCGACGCCGGCCACGTTCATACCGCTGCGCTACCTCGCGCTCTATTTCGACGATGTTCACGCCGACTTCGAGGGTCTCGCCCGCACGCGCGACGCCGCGACGCGCTATCTCGCATCGGCGGCGCGCCCGGGTGACCGTATAGGTGTCTTTACTTCTTCGGGCCAAGGCATGGAGGACTTCACGGACCGTCTTCCCAAGATTCAACAAGCGCTCTCGATGCTCAAGCCGCGACCGATCCGCATCGCCGAGATCCATCCCTGCCCTGACATTTTCCCCTACCAAGCCTACCTCATCGTCGAGCGGCGCGACACTGCTTCTATCGAATCCGCCACGGAGGAGGCTCTGCTCTGCCGCTACAACGGAGATCGGCGGCTCTACGACCAGGCGCAACAGTTCGCTGAGACCGAGGCCGTACAGGTGATGACGCGCGACGAATCGCAGTCGGAGTATTCCTTCCGCGAGCTCGATCAGCTGGTGCGCCGCATGGGCGTGATGCCCGGCCAACGCGACATCATTTTCCTCTCTCCGGGCTTCATGACCGAGGACGAAAAGTACAGGATCGGCCAGATTGTCGACCGGGCGTTGCGTTCCAAGGTGGTGATCAATACTTTCGATTCCAAAGGACTGTTCGCTCCAGTACCCCTAGGCGACGCGACCCGCGAAGTCATTGTCACGCCCGATCGTCCCGACCTGGTCGGGCAAAAGACCCAGAACCAGCTCGACTCATATCGCTACGACCTCGATGTTCTCGCACAACTCGCCCAGGACACGGGTGGCGTGTTCTTTCACAACAGCAACGACTTTGACCTGGGCTTCCGCAAGGCCGGGACGCTCGTTGAGACGTATTACGTGATGACGTTCTCGCCGCAGAATCTCAGGTCCGACGGACGCTTTCACACGCTGAAAGTGCGTCTGGACGATCCCGAGCACTATACCGTGCAGGCGCGCCGCGGCTACTTCGCGCCGCGCAAGTCCGACGGCGCCGCCGACCAGGAGAAAGAAGACCTGCGCGAGGCCGTTTTCTCGCAGGACGAGTTGAGCGGACTGCCGATTGACGTGCATACCCAGTATTTCAAGGTCAACGAACATGCTGCCAAGCTCTCGATCTTGGCTCACCTCGACCTGCGAGTGCTGCGATTCCGGAAGGAACAGGGGCGCAACGCCAACAACGTCACATTCGTCACGGCGCTTTTCGATCGCGATGGGAAATACGTGACCGCCAAGGAAAAGCGCCTCGAATTTCACTTGCTCGACTCGAGTCTGGCGCGCCTCGAAAAGTCGGGCATCACCACCAAGACGAGTTTTGATGTACCTCCCGGGACATATCTGGTGCGTGAAGTGGCCCGCGACACGGAAGGCGGCCAAATGTCCGGCCTCAACCGAACTGTGGAGATTCCATACTAAGTCATTGCATCCGTGAGAGTCTGCGGTATCATCGTTCGAAAGGAAGGAAGGTGCGTCATGCTTCGTCCTCAACGACCCTCGACAGTTTTGGGACTGGCCGCAGCACTCGCTTGGCTCGGAACCGCGACTTTGCGCGCACCGGCCCAGCAATCGGCTCCATCCTCTGGCCAGCAGCCGGTGACCACAGCGCCCGGGGTGATCAAGGCCCAGGCCAACCTCGTGCTGGTGGACGTCGTCGCCACCGACCATAAGGGCAATTACATCGAGGATCTCACCCAGCAGGACTTCAAGGTCTACGAGGACGGCAAAGAGCAGACGGTCACGAGTTTTTCGCGGGGCGAAAATGCCGCCGGTCCTCAAGGGCCCGAGCAACAGCACTATCTCGTACTTTTTTTCGACGATTCCACCATGGACGTTGCCGACCAGGCGCGGGCGCGCCAAGCCGCGGCGCAGTTTATCGATAAGACCGCATCGGAGAAACGCCTGATGGCCGTGGCGGACTTCGGCGGCACGCTCCAAATCGCCCAGAATTTCACCGACAACACGGATCGGCTGAAGAAGGTAGTCGCGGGAGTAAAGTTCTCGGCGGTGAATCCCAATGACAATCCTGCGGCCGCCCAAGTCGCGTCACTCGGCGGTATTCCTGACCTGGGCGCGGCGGGCGACTTCGGCGCGCGCAACATGTTGCTGGCCATCCGCGATCTGGCCCGGCGAATGCAGAGCGTGCCGGGACGGAAGACCGTAATCCTGTTCTCTTCGGGCTTTCCCCTGACGCCGGAGCACGAGTCGGAAATGACAGCGGCGGTCGACGCTTGCAATCGCGCCAACGTGGCGATCTATCCGCTCGATGTGCGCGGTTTGATGACCACCGTGCCTGGCGGTCCGATCGGCCCAAGCGCCAGCCCGCAGATCGGAGTTCCCCCAGGCGCGCCTCAAAGTCCACTTGGCCCGGCGGCGAGTGCGGGTGAATCATTGTTCCCGCACTACCGGGATCTGTTCGCTCTGCTCCTTGATCCGCAACGCGGCGGAGGAGGCGGAGGCGGAACCGGTGGCGGCGGTGGAGGAGTTGGTGGTGGTGGGGGCGGCGGTGGTCGTGGAGGAGGCGGTGGCGGAGGAGTCGGCGGTGGCGGGGGTAGCAGCGGCGGCGGTGGTGGACGCGGCGGAAGCGGCGGCGGCACGGGTTCCGGCGGCGGCGGTGGACGTGGTGGCTCCGGCGGCACGGGCTCCGGTGGTGGACGCGGCGGTAGTGGCGGCACCACAGGCGGAGGAGCGCGTGGAGGCGGCGGGGGTCCCGCCAACACTGGCATCTACGGCAACGCTTACAACCCCATGTATCAGCCCCGGCAGATCATCCCGGTGATCCCCGAGAGCGCCACGACCAATCAGCAGGTGCTCTATGCGCTCGCGGCGGGCACGGGTGGTTTCCCTATCTTCAACAACAACGACTTTCTGGCCGGACTGGACAAGATCGCCAAGGAGTTGAACGAGTACTATATCCTTGGCTACGTCCCACCCGAGAAAAATCCTGAAGGCGCGTGCCATACGATCAGGGTGAAGACGGAACGGAAGGGCGCGGAGGTCCGTTCGCGCACCGGCTATTGCGACGTGCGAAGTTCGGACCTGCTCGCCGCGAAGCCGGAAGGCAAGGCACTCGAGGCCATCGCGAGCGGCCCGCAGAAAGGCAACGTCAACATATCCGTGCGTTCACCTTACTTCTACGAAGGACCCGGCGTGGCGCGCGTCAATCTCGCCGTCGAGATTCCAGGCGACGCATTGAGCTTCGAGAAGGAGAAGGGAGACTACCATTCCGAGGTCAACGTGCTCGGCCTCCTCGCGCGTGAAGACGGCTCGATTGTGGCGCGCTTCAGCGACAAAGTACCCGTCGAGGTCGACAAGAAAGGAATGAAGGAGTACGCCAAGAGATCTTTTTCTTACCAGAACACCTTCGAGGCTGCTCCGGGCAAGTACACCTTAAAGCTCGTGCTCGGACCTGGCGGCGACAACATTGCCAAGTACGAGGCGCCGCTGGTGATCGACCCCTACAACGGCAAGCAGTTCGACCTGAGCGCGGTGGTGATGAGCAGCCAGATCACGCCCGTCTCCCAGCTTTCTACCAGCCTCGACGCGGCGCTTATGGAAGACAAGACGCCGCTCGTGGTGCGTGGAACCGAGGACGGCAAGTCCATCGACTTCCAATTAAGCCCGTCGCCCACCAACCGTTTCGATCGCGATGGACACGTGGCCCTTTACGTTGAGGTATACGAGCCCGCGCTGATGGGCGCCGGCAACGACGCGCGCATCGGCATACAGTACAGCGTAGTGGATCGCAAGACAAACCAGCCGGCATTCCGGTCAAGCACCATCGTGGTCAATCAATTTGCGCAGGCCGGAAATCCGGTGATCCCGGTGGGGACGCTCTTGCCGCTCGATAAGTTTCAAGCCGGCGATTACCGCCTCGAAGTAAACGCCCTCGATTCGGAAGGGCACCATTCGCCGGTTCGCTCGACGGACTTTACGTTGAACTGAAGGACGCGGCTCGATGAACTGAAGACAACTCGCGGCAGCTCCGTCGTCGAGGCGGGTAGGGAGCGCAAGCCTCGGCCGCGTCCATCGCATGACTCACTCCACACCGCCGCGCGTCATCCGCCGCGCGCTGCTCGCCTGGTTCCACCGCCACGCGCGTTCCCTGCCTTGGCGCGGAACGCGAGCACCCTATGCCGTCTGGGTCTCCGAAGTGATGCTCCAGCAGACCCAGGTCGACACCGTCATCCCTTACTATCGCCGATTCATGCGGGCCTTTCCGACGGCCCAACGTCTCGCCGAGGCGCCGCTCGAGCGCGTCCTCGAACTCTGGTCAGGACTCGGATACTACCGCCGTGCGCGGCACCTGCACGCTGCGGCACAGAAGGTCGCGCGTGAGCTCGGCGGACGATTCCCCTCAGACTATGCGGCGGCGCGTACGCTCCCGGGCGTGGGCGACTACACGGCGCGCGCCGTCCTGAGTATCGCGTACAACCAACCTTACAGCGTGATGGATGGCAACGTGGCGCGGGTCATTGCGCGGCTCCTCGGACGGCGCGGGAATCTCCACCAGCGCGCGTTTCGCCTGGCTGTTGCTCACGAACTCGACCGGATGCTTGCCCGCCGTTCGCCCGGCGATTTCAATCAGGCACTGATGGAACTTGGCCAGACAGTTTGCTCGCCGCGCGCTCCGCGCTGTCCGTCTTGTCCGCTCCGCCAAGGGTGCCGGGCCTTTGCTGAAGGCGATCCCGAACGCTACCCTGAGCCGCGTCCTCGTCGCGCAGTCGAAATGCGCCATCTCGCGGCTGCGGCGATCGTGCGTCCGGCCGTCAAGCAACAGCGCCGCAAGGGGACGAGTCCCCCGGCGCTGCCCCGCGAGTTGGCTCTGGTCCGCGGCCTCGACGACGGCTTACTCCCGGACCTCTGGAACTTCCCGGCCGCGTTTGGATCCTCACGCGCTGAAGCCTTGGCGCGCCTCGAGGCGAAGCTCAACGCGATCGCGCCGCATGCCATTCACTGGGGCACGGGCGATTCACCGCGTGCCCAGCCAACGCCGCTCGCCACTCTTCGCCATCACATCACCTATCGCGCCATTCGCGTCGAGGTCTACGCGGCCCAGGCGCGCGACAGCCACGCGCCGGATACCTTGGGCTCGCTGCGATGGTTTCCCGCCGCCCGGCTGCCGCACGCCGCCGTCTCGAAGCTGACGCGCAAGATCGCCGCCGCGGCGCACGTCGCTTGACGACGCCCAACGCGGCGCGTACTCTTTTGTCAACCCTGGCTGGCGAAACGCCGGAGGGGGTCGGCGATTGCTTTGGTAACAAGAACCCGAGTGCCCTACTCGATGGCCAAACCGCGCACCAAGCGATATCTCCAGGCAGTGATGCTCTGCCTGCTCGCTGCCTTCCTGCCTTACTCGCTGCTCGCGCAGTCCGCGACTCCTGCTCCGCGGGTGAATCAGCAAACTGCCCCGAGCGACCAACAGGCCCAGCCCCATGACCAGCCCCAAAAGGACAACCAGGCGGACCAGAATCCCTACCCGACGCAACTCAACCTCGAACTGCACACGCCGCCCGAGCAGGCGAAGGCGCTGCTCTCGTCGATTGACGGACTGCTCAACTTCTCGAGCGAGCACAGCGGACTTCCGATTCGCAGCAAGGTTCAGGGCCAGCTCATCGACCGCAAGGGAGTGAAGGAGCGGCGCCAGAAAGACTTGAGCAAAGAGGATGTCATCGCGCGGCTGCGGCGTTCCTCGCTGATCTTGAAGAAGCTGGGACTCGTGCCTCGCGACTTCGACCTCCGTTCCTTCGCACTTGACCAGCCCGACGACCCGCTCGCCGGCTTCTACGATCCAGCCACTAAGATTTTCTACATGCTCGACTGGGTGCCCGCCGAGGGACAGTACCCCGTCATGGCGCACGAGCTGACACACGCGCTTCAGGACCAGTACGTGGGGCTCGAGAAGTGGATGAAGATTCCTGGCACGGCGGGCAACACCGACGACGAGTTCGACGACAATGGCCGCGATGAGACCACCGTCGCTCGCCGCGCCGTCGCGGAAGGTCAAGCCACCGCCGTGATGCTTGACTACGTCCTCGCACGTTACGGGCGCACGCTCGCCAGCCTGCCCATCATCGATGAGTCGACCATCCAGAACCTGATGCAGCGGCGTACGAGCCCCGCACTGTTGCGCGCTCCGCGCTACATCCGCGAGAGCGCCGTATTCCCCTACGTTTACGGGCTGGCGTTCATTCACGAAGTGCTGAAGAAGAACGGAAAAGAACGCGCTTTCTCAGGCGTCCTGAAGAATCCCCCGCAGAACTCGCGTCAGGTGATGCACCCCTCGGCGTATCTTGCAGGTGAAAAGATTGCACCGCTCCCACTTCCCGCGTTCGCGCCCGCGCTCCCGAGCGGCTTCGAGCGCCTCGACTCCGGCACCTTCGGCGAGTTCGACGCGTTGATGTTCGCCGAGCAGTACACGACGGCGGAGAAGGCGCGCCAGATCTCGACGCTTTGGCGCGGTGGATACTACTACGTCGCCGAGAAGCCTGCGAAGGCCGAAACAGTGTCGAGTAACATCAAGGTCACCACAACCGTTCCGGTTGATGACCCTGGCGCGGTCGGATTCCTGCTTGTCTCCCGTTGGGCTACTCCCGTCGCCGCGCGCGAGTTCGCGGATCTCTACGCCGCGTCGGTCAGTGAGCGATACATGGGCGCGGCCCGTCAGCCGAACCCTGCCAAGCTGACCACCGCAGGCGAGAGGTCACTCGCCTGGCAAACGACGGACGGCTTGGTGTCCGTCGAGACGCGAGGTGCGCTCGTGCTCGCCATAGAGAGTTTTGACACAGCCACCGCCGCACGCCTACGTGCTATCGTCACGCAATCCTCGGGGCCACCTCAGCACTGACCTGTGGCCGACCATCGTCGCCGAGCCAGGGCGGTTGACTCATCCGCACCGCTCCATATAATCCCAAGCATGCCACAAAGCGGACAGCAGCCAGGGAGCGCCGCACGTTTCCTGATCACCGGCGCCAAAGGATTCATCGGCGCATGGATCGTAAAGAATCTCGTCGAGCGCGGCGACAAGCCGTACATTTTCGACCTCGACACCGAGTCGCACCGTCTGAGCGCTCTGTTGAGCAGCGACCAGATGGCGCGCCTCAATTTCGTGCGGGGTGACGTGGTCCGCTTTGAAGACCTCGATCAAGCCGTGGCCGAGCATGGCATCACCCACCTCATTCATCTGGCGGCGCTTCAGGTTCCGGCTTGCGCCGCTGACCCGCGGCGCGGCGCGCAGGTCAACATACTCGGCACGCTCAACGTTTTCGAGGTGGCGCGCCGGCGCCGGGACCTGGTGAAGCGCGTTGTCTACGCCAGCTCCGCCGCGGTTTTTGGGCCGGAGGAGTTCTATGACTCAGAGCGCGTCCCGGAAGGCGCAGCCCTTCAGCCGGGCACCCACTACGGCGTCTTCAAGCAGACCAACGAAGGAAGCGCCCGCGTGTACTTCGCGAGTGACGGGATTGCGAGCGTGGGACTGCGGCCGTGGGCGGTTTATGGCGTAGGACGCGACCAGGGCATCACCTCAGGACCGACCAAGGCGATCAAGGCGAGCGCCGTCGGGCAGCCGTACACGATCCGCTTCACGGGTGGCCTCGACCTGCAATACGTCGACGACACCGCCAAGATCTTCCTGCGGTCCGCGGAGTCTGACTTGCCTGGAGCGCGTGTGTACACGCTGCGTGGCAGCGTCGCCCAGGTCGACCAGTTTATTCGAGAGCTCGAGCACATTCGGCCCGCAAGCCGAGGACTGGTCCGCGCCGAGGGCAATCCCTTGCCGATTGCCTATGACCTCGACGACAGCGCGCTCGTCCACGACTTGGGCGACGTCCCGAGAACGCCGCTCGAATCAGGCATTCGCCAGACGCTCGATATTTTCGAGCGTCTCCGGCGCGAAGGGCGGCTCGATGTCCGCGACCTCGACGAGTGAACCAGCAACGCATAACGAGTGACAAGCGAAGCGGGACAAGGTAAATTCAAGGCGTAAGCGTCAAAGACCCGCTGGCTGGGAGCTGACGGCTGACTGCTTGACCGCTGAGAGCTCAACATGAAAGCTGCAGTCCTCGAAGACGTCGCCAAAATGGTCATGCGCAAGGTGCCGGACCCTGAGGTGCGGCCGCACGACGTGTTGATCGGCGTGCGCGCCGTCGGCGTCTGCGGCACCGACCTCCATCTGTTTCAAGGACACGGCAACTACAACTTCGATGCGCAGGGCCGGCCGATTCCGCTCACCGAACAGCCGCTGATCCTGGGCCACGAATTCTCGGGCGAGATTCTGGACGTGGGGCGTCAGGTCAGGGACCTGAAGGCCGGCGACCGCGTCCTGTGCGACCAGGGACTCAATTGCATCAGCCAACGCCGCTCACCCCTGTGCCCTTACTGCGCCTCCGGCGACTCGCACCAGTGCCAGTATTACGGCGAGCACGGGCTTACCGGATTGCCCGGTGCGCTGGCCGAATTCATCGCCATGCCCGCCGTCAATTGCGTGAAGCTTCCCGAGGGGATGACGGTTGAGCAAGGCGCGCTCGTCGAACCCCTGGCTTGCGTCACGCACTCGAGCGACCGCGTCGACCGCGCCCGCGGACGCTACACGTTCGACGGAGCAGCAGGCAGCGAACGCATCCGCAACGTGCTGATCTGCGGCGCGGGACCCGCCGGGTTGCTTCACCTTCAGTATCTGAGAGGCGTCAAGCGATTCGATGGCCTGGTCCTCGTCAGCGACGTTCGTGAGAACAACCTGAAGCTCGCCAAACAGCTGGGCGGTACGGCCATCAACGTAGCACGCACCCGCCTGGCCGATGAGGTGAAGGAGCTGACGAAAGGCGAGGGTCTCCACTATCTCATCGACGCGTGCGCCAATCCGGTCATCTTCAAGGACGCCGCGACGATTCTTCGCAAGCAGGGGACCATCCTCATCTACGGCGCCGGACACAAGGGCCGCGACATCGGCATCCTCGACCCGGTGTTCTTCTACGAACCCACGCTGGTGGTAGGGATCGGCGCGTCGGGCGGCTTCGACTCAGACGGCCGTCCGCAAACTTATCGCCGCGCGCTCGGATACGTGGACTCGAACCAGGTCCAGGTGCTGCCACTTGTCACGCATCGATACACAGCGCTCGAGGATATCCATAACGCCTTCGAGCGCGATTTCCAGCGCGAGGACTACATCAAGGGAGAACTCGTCGTCTGATGGCGATAGGATTCAGAACTCAGCATTGGCCCGTCATTCTACTGGCGTTCGTGTTGGCGCTTCCGGCCTGTCGTCGGAGAGAGCAGCCGCTCTACGCGGTCGTGCCGAAAGGGCAGTCGAACGCTTTCTGGCAGACGGTCCACGCGGGCGCCGCCGCTGAGGCCCGGGAGGCGAAGGTCGACATCGACTGGAACGGTCCGGCGCTCGAATCAGACTTCACACGCCAGGTAGAGATCGTCGATGACTTCATCAATCGCCACGTCGAGGGCATCGAACTCGCGCCCAACGACCGGGAAGCGCTCGTGCCGGCGATTCATCGCGCGCACCTCGCGGGAATTCCGCTCACCGTCATCGACTCGGGAGCCAACACCGACGAGTACGTTTCCTTCGTGGCGACGGATAACTACGGTGGAGGCGTGCTAGGCGCGCGCCGGTTAGGCGAGATTCTGGGCAAGCGCGGCAACGTGGCCCTGATCGCCAATGCGCCCGGCAGCGCGTCAACGCTGGAGCGGGAAAAGGGTTTCAAGGATACACTCGCCAAGGAGTTTCCCGACATCAAGCTGGTCGCCTGGCAGTACGGGATGGCCGAGTACGCTCACTCGCTCTCCGTCACCGAGGACATCCTCACGGCGCATCCTGAGCTCAACGGCGTGTTCGCCTCCAATGAGTCGAGCGCCGTGGGCGCCATCCAGGGGGTTAAGGCCCGGGGACTCGTGGGGAAAGTCAAGGTAGTGGGCTTCGACAGTTCTCCCGCGCTGCTCGACAACCTGCGCTCGGGCGCCATCGACGCGCTGGTGGTCCAGGATCCGTTTCGTATGGCGTACGAGGGCCTCAAGACGCTCGTGGACTATCGCGCCGGACGCAAGCCGCCGCGCGAGATCGATCTGCCGCCCACGCTTGTGACGCACGACAACCTGAGCGAGCCCAAGATTCAGCAACTGTTGAATCCCGACCTTCAGAAGTACCTCAAGTGAACCCAACACCCGCCACTTCCCAAGCCGGGCCCCTGCTGGTCGAAATGCGCGACATCGACAAATCCTATGGCGGCGTGCCGGTGCTCAAGGCCGCTCATCTCGGCGTGGCGCAGGGCGAGATTCACGGCCTGATAGGCGAGAACGGCGCCGGCAAATCCACGCTCGTGAAAATCCTTGACGGTGAAGTCCAGCGCGATGCCGGTGAAGTGACGTGGCTCGGCGAGCGTCCCAGCCTCCAGTCACGCGCCGATGCCGCGCGGCTCGGCATCACGATGATCCACCAGGAGTTGAATCTCGCGCCGCACCTGACGGTCGCCGAGAACATCTCACTTGGCTATGAGCCTCGCCTGCGCGGGCGCTTGGCCGGTACCATCGATCGCCGGCGTGAGGTCGCGGAGGCTCGCGCCTCGCTCGACCGGTTCGGATTTGACCTCGATCCGCGCACCCCCGTGCGGCGATTGACGCCCGCGAAGCGACAACTGGTCGAGATCGCGCGCGCCGTCGTTCGGGCCACGCGCCTCGTCATCATGGACGAGCCGACCTCCTCACTCTCGGCGCGCGAAGTCGAAGAACTTTCCCGCGTCGTCCGCCAGCTTCAGGCCGGAGGCGCGGCGGTCATCTTCGTCAGCCACCGCATGGAGGAACTGGCGCAGATTTGCGACCGCGTGACCGTGCTGCGCGACGGCGAGACGGTCCACGAGGGACCGATGCCGCGCCGGGATTTCGCCGAGCTCATCCATGCCATGGTGGGGCGCGAGCTTAGAGATTTTTATCCGCCGCGCAGTTGCCGTCCCGGCGAAGTCGTGCTGCGGGTCGAAGGCCTGACGCGGCAGCCCCACTTCGAGGACGCCACCTTCCAGGTGCGGCGCGGCGAGATCGTCGGGCTCGCAGGTCTGATCGGCGCCGGCCGGACCGAGGTTGTTGAAACGATTTTTGGCGGCGCGACCGCCGACCACGGCCGCATTCTCATCGACGGCGAGCCGGTCGCGATTGGCTCGCCCCGGGACGCAATCCGTCACGGCCTCGCCCTCCTCACGGAGGATCGCAAGCGGACGGGACTCGCTCTGGGACTTCCGGTGGCGCACAACATCACCCTCGCGAATCTCGGCGCGACGATGCGCAGGGGCTGCCTGGACCTCGGCAAAGAGGAGACGATGGCGCGCGACCTCATGCAACGGCTGCGCATTCGCGCCCGCTCGACGCGGCAAAGGGTGGGACGGCTGAGCGGCGGCAACCAGCAGAAGGTCGTCCTCGCCAAGTGGCTTTCGCGCCAGGCGAGCATCTTCATGTTCGACGAGCCGACGCGCGGCATTGACGTGGGAGCAAAGACCGAGATTTACCGCGAGATGAATGCCCTGGCAGAATCCGGCGCCGCGATCCTGATGGTCTCGTCGGAGCTGCCCGAGATCCTGGGCATGACCGACCGCATCCTCGTCATGCGCGCGGGCCGCATTGTAAAAGAGCTGGTCACGGCTCGGACGACACAGGAAGAGATAATCCGCTATGCGACGCTGGGCGAAAAGGAAAATGCCTGAGCGGTTTGTCGTGCTATCCTGCGCGTGATTTGCCGTCACTCATGGAAACGATTCCGTCAGACGCCCCGCTAACCCGCGCCCCAGCCGTGACTGTCGAACGCCCGTCGCTCCGCGACTGGATCGAACGGGTCCTCCCGTACGCCAGTGTGGTCGTTCTCTTCATCGCGCTGTCCATACTCTCACCCTACTTCCTCACCTTGCAGAACCTCTCGAGCGTGTGCCGCCAGACCGCCGTGATCACCATCATCGGACTGGGGATGACGCTGGTGATGATCTCGGGTGGCATCGACATTTCGGTCGGCTCCGTCATGGCCTTCGCGGGCATCTGCGGAACGATGCTGCTTCAAGCGGGCTGGCATTTGGGACCGGCGCTCGCGGGCGCCGTGGTGGCGGGCGCGGCGTGGGGCCTCGTGAACGCCTTGATCATCACGGTGCTCAAGGTAAACCCGTTCATCGCCACGCTGGGTACCATGGGAGCGGCGCGCGGCGTCACGCTGGTCATCACCAACGGGATGCCGGTGGTCAATCTGCCGGCCTCGTTCGGAAAACTAGGTGACGGCAACATCTTGCGCGTGCCCGTGCCGCTGGTGATTCTCGTACTCCTGGCGTTGCTGACGGGATTCATCCTCAAGTACACTCGGATGGGAAGATATTCCTACGTCATCGGCAGCAATGCGGAGGCGGCGCGCTATGCGGGAGTGCCAGTTCGGAGATATCTCATTGCGATTTATGTTTTCTGCGGCGCGTTGACGGGACTCGCGGGGATGATCGAAGCGTCAAGGCTGGTGACGGGGCAGCCAACGGCCGGAACGGGGTACGAACTCTCAGTCATCGCAGCGGTGGTGATCGGTGGCGCGAGCCTCTCGGGTGGAGAAGGCACCGTCGCGGGCACCATCGCCGGCGCTTTCCTCATGGGCCTGATTTCAAACGGCAGTAACTTGCTTGGCGTTTCGCCCTTCTGGCAACAGGTGTTGATCGGCACGATCATCGTACTCGCGGTGGCCGTGGACGAGCTGCGCAAGCGCCGGCGAACGAGTTAAGCTGTAATACGGAACCGCTCATCAAGCGGACAGGAAGGTGGAAGGTGGGAACTGAAAGAAATCTGGAAGACGTCGCGATCGTGATCCGGCCCGAAAAGGACAATGTGGCCGTCGTGACCGTTGATTTCCTCGAGCCGGGCACCAAACTGAAGTTTCGCGACGCGATCCTTACGGTTTCCGGGCGGGCCTTGCGCGGCCAAAGTTTCGCTATCCAGCGCGTGCCGAAAGGCGAGCCTTATATCACCCTGGGCGACCCCATCGGACTCGCGTCGCGATCCGTCGCGCCCGGCGACCCGATCACTGACCAGAACCTCGAGGACCGGCTCCCCAAGCTCGCGGTCCATTATCGCGACAACCGCACGCGACCGCCGCTCGATTCTTCTCTCGCCGGCCTGACTTTTGACGGCTTCGTGCGTGATGACCGAAGCGCAGGCGCGCGCAACTACGTCGCCATTGTGACCTCCGGCATGTGCTCCTCGACCGAGGCCCACGAGATCGCCGGACGCGCCATGCGTGAGATCTACTCGCGCGAGAAGTATCCCAACGTCGACGGCGTGGTCCCCATCTCGCAGGAATCGGGTTGCGGCATGCCCGACGGACCCGCGGTCGATATGCTCAACCAGTTGCTTGCCAACACACTTCGCCACCCGAACGTCGGCGCGGCGATTTACATCGACCTCGGCTGCGGCAAGACTTGCGTGGAATGCTCGGCTCCTATTTTTCAGAACGCGGTGCCCGATTACCGCCGGCGCGTGGTCAATCTGGTCATCCAACTCTCGGGCGGCAGCCGCAAGACAGTGGAGCGCGGACTCGAGATCGTCCCCAAATTGCTCGAGCACGCCAACCAGTTCCACCGCCAGCCCGTGCCGATCTCGAAGCTCGTCGTGGGGACGAAGTGCGGCGGCTCGGACCGCTGGTCGGGAGTCACCGCGAATCCGGCGGTGGGCGTGGCCGCGGACATGTTCGTCAAGGCGGGCGCGGCGGTCTTCCTGCCTGAGATTCCAGAGCTACAAGGCGCCGCCATGGTTGACCTCGCGCAGCGCGCGCGCACCCGCCGGGTCGGGCACAAGCTGATGCACGCCCTCAAGCGCTACGAAGCTTACGTCAAACTTTTCGGCGACTACTTCCGCGACAATCCCTCACCCGGTAACGTGAAAGGCGGCCTCTACAACATTTATTTGAAGTCGAGCGGCGTGAAGGCCAAGGGCGGCACATCGATTGTGGAAGACTTGGTGGAATACGGCGAGTGGCTCGGCGACCGCAAGGGGCTCTACGTGCTCTACACGCCGGGCTACGATCAGATTTCCACACCCGCGCTCTTCCTAAGCGGTGCGCAGGTGGCGCTCTTCACCACGGGACGCGGCACGGGCATCGGCTGTGCGCTGGGGCCGGTCATGAAAATCGGCTCCAATTCTCCACTCGCCCGGATGAACGGCGATATCGACATCGACGCCGGGACGGTCCTCGAGCGCAAAGAGAGCATCGAGGAAGTCGGCCAGAAAATCTTTCAGGAGACGCTCGACGTGGCCTCGGGTCGCAAGATGACACGCGCCGAGCAGGCCGGCTATCACACGGAGTTCAAAATCTGGGAGCAGTTGTGGCCGGCGCTGTGATGCGCTGCGCTCGTGAAGTCTGGGCCGGAATTTCTACTCGCCGGAAGCTGACTGATCCTTTTTCACGATCCTCCCGAAAGGAATGGGCGCGCGGTACTCCCAGTCCGATGTTGCACTCGCCTTGTAGCGGAACAGTTTGCACAGCGTGCAGATCTGCGCCACGACGTAGGGGCTCTCCTGATCCTCCCAGCGATGATTGCAACTGCCGGCCAGCGGTTTCTTCGGTTCCTCGAATCCGTGCATCACTTCACCTTGATGAGGACCACGCCGTGCTTCGGAACGGTGGCCTGATAGCGGCCGTTGAATGAGCCGAGGTCGCGGCGCGCCCACAGGTCACGGACCGCGGCCGACCCTGAGATGCCGAGGTCGCTGAAGTTCACGGCGATAGCCTCCGCGTCCTCCCCGCGGTTGAACAACCCGACGGCCTTGCCGCCGTCCGAGAGTGGTTTCATCCAGACTTCGTCCGGCCCTTCCTCCCAGATGCGACGCCCTTGGACGCCCTTGGAATCCTGATCAACCGCGATAACCTCGGGATTGGTCAGTATGGCCATTGTCTCGGGCGTCATCTTGGAAAGGTCGTTGCCCGCGAGCAGCGGCGCGGCGAGCAGGCACCAGAGGCTCATGTGCGTCAGATACTCATTATAAGTCATGTGGCCGTTGCCCACTTCGAGCATGTCGGGATCGTTCCAGTGGCCGGGTCCGGCGTATTTCTCGAGCCCATTCTGGCTGAACCCGATCACCGACATCCGGTCGTAGCTGTCGTTGATGTCCTCCGTCGTGCGCCACAGATTGCCTCCCACCGACGCGCCCCATGTCCAAACGCTCTCGAGGCCGTACTGGCACAGGCTGTAGACGATAGGGCGACCGGTGCGCGCGAGCGCGTCGTGCATTTTCTTATACGCGGCCTGCATCTGGCTCGGCTTGTAGACGCGGCTGGCGCTGCACCAGTCGTACTTGAGGTAATCGAAGCCCCACGCAGCGTACTGTTTGGCGTCCTGCTCCTCGTGTCCGTAGCTCCCTTCGTAACGCGCGCAGGTCTTGGGTCCGGGCGAAGAGTAGAGCCCGATCTTCAGGCCTTTGCTGTGGACGTAGTCGGCGAGCGCCTTCATATCCGGGAAGCGCTCGTTCGGATGAATCACCCCTTGCGCGTCGCGCGTGCCCTGCCAGCAGTCATCAATGTTGACGTAAATGTAGCCGGCCGCTTTCATGCCGTTAGACGCGATGGTGTCAGCCGCCAGCCGCACGACCGCGTCGCTCACCTTGCAAGCAAAGTGATTCCAACTGTTCCAACCCATGGGCGGAGTCCGTGCGAGTCCGGAATCTTGGGCGAGTGCCGCGGCACTCAGGCAACAAGAAGCAATCGCAACGATCCCGATCCAGACGAGCCAACGGGCAAGTCGATTCATGATTCCCTTCCCTCCTGATGATGACCTGACTGGCTGAATCGACCGCAGTGTACTACCACGCACGAGACCAAGTCCAGGTTTACGGCCTTCACGGTTGACGCCTGTTCTCTCGTGGCCTACACTAACGCCATTCTGAAAGAACGGAGACCGGAGCTTATGGCACACCCGACGCCGTCTTCCCTGACCGAGAACGTCGCTCCCGCGCTGGACGCACTTAGAATCGAACTGCCTTCGTGGGGATTTGCGGATACTGGCACCCGCTTCGGCAAGTTCCTTCAGCCGGCGGCCCGCACCGTCGAGGAAAAGTTTTCGGACTCGGGCCAGGTCCACAAGTTCACGGGAGCGTGTCCCACGGTGGCGCTGCACGTGCTCTGGGATGTGCCAGAAGGCACGAAGCCGGCTGACATTAAGAAACTAGCGGAACGCTACGGCGTCAAGCCCGGCTCCATCAGCCCCAATGTATTTCAGGACCAGATCTACAAGTATGGCTCGCTCGCGAACGAGCAGGCGTCGATTCGCCGACACGCCCTCCAGCACATCCTCGACTCCGTACGCATCGCGCGCGAACTCGGCTCCCGCGACGTGACGCCGTGGTTTGCCGACGGGTCGAACTTCCCCGGCACCGCGAGCATCCGCGCCCGCAAGCGATGGATGGCGGAAGGCCTGAAGCGCGCACACGACGCGCTCGCCCCCGATCAGCGGCTGCTCGTCGAGTACAAGCCGTTCGAGCCGGCGTTCTACCACACCGATATCGCCGACTGGGGCATGGCGCTGGTGCTGGCACGCGCCGCCGGACCTCAGGCGCGCGTGTTGGTCGACACCGGACATCACTACCAGGCCCAGAACATCGAGCAGATCGTCGCCTGGCTGCTGAGCGAGGACATGCTGGGCGGCTTTCACTTCAACGACCGCCGCTACGCCGACGATGACCTCACCCTGGGCTCGATCGATCCCTACCAGGTCTTCCGCATCTTCGCCGAGATCCGCTTCTACGAGTGGGAGACGAAGCGCCGCGCCGATATCGCCTACATGGTCGACCAGAGCCATAACCTCAAAGGCAAGATCGAGGAAATGATCCAGACCGTGATGACCGCGCAGGAACTGTACGCCAAGGCGGCGATTATCGACTTCCCCGCGCTCGTCAAGGCGCAAAATGAACAGCGGCTCATCGACGCTGAGAACGTCTATAAGGACGCCTTCAGCACGGATGTTCGACCTGCGATCCGCGAGTGGCGCCGAACCCGCGGGCTCGCCGAGGATCCACTCACCGCCTTTCGCGAGAGCGGCTACACGGAACGCATCACCCGCGAGCGCGCGGGACGGGCGTCAGCGGCGAGCAGCTATGCATGAGGTTCGGCCATCCCTCGGCGGGCGGAAGAACACACTTCACAAAGTTTCATTGCGAGCCCGTCTCCTCGGAATGACACTCCGTGGGTTCGTCATCAGTCCGCTAGAGCTCCAGGATCTTCGATGCAACCACTACAACGGTTCTGCCTCGCGTTCGTGATTTGCCTTGCGGCGCTCGGGACAAGTGCACTCCTCGCGCAAGGTCCCTACCAGTCCGGGCATCTCGACCTGACTGGCGACATCGCCGCGCCGAGGCTCGAATCAAGCCTCCACAAACCGCTCCCCGAGCAGTACATCTGGGCGGGAGGAACGGCGGATTCCGACTGGGAGCGCGAGCGCTATTTCCGCCACGCGTTCACGGTCGCGACACCGCCGCGTGTTGCGACACTCTACGTCGCCGGGCCTGACCGAATCCGCGTGTACTTGAACGGGACGCTGCTCGCCAATGCCGAGCGTGATCCGAAGTCAAAGATACGTCCCATGGTTCTGTCACTGGACGTGACGCGTTCACTGCGTGCGGGCCGCAACGTACTGGCACTGGAAGTGTCGCACGGGGAGCGGCTGGTCGCCAAGATCGTAGGCGCGCCAGTCGAAGTCATGGCGCCCGCCATCACGATAACGGGCCCGGGCTGGAAGTACAGCCTGAGCGCTTCGGACAGCTGGGAGAAGCCTGACTTCAACGACGGCGCCTGGCAGACGGCCGAGGCAAGCGGCAGCATCGAAGGCAACATCGAGTACTTCCAGTGGAACAGCGACGCGGGGATGTATCGCTGGCCCGGGTACGACGGCATCTCGCCCTTTCTCGCGCATCTGCCGGCGAGCGCCTTGCAGGTGAACTACGGGTTCCAGGGTCTGGGCAAGTTCGATAACCTCTCCGTCCTCGCGCAGTCGCCCAACCCGCCGGCCGGTGCTAAGGAATTCGCCGTTCACCTACCCATCGCCGCGCCGGGCAAGATTCCGAAAGATGAGTACCCGTACATCGTCCTCGACTTTGGACGCGAGTCCGACGGGCGCCTCGAAGTGGTTTCTGACTCGCCCGCTCCGATGAAGCTCGAACTGCAATACGGCGAATCACTGGACGAGGCTTACCACGATCCCTACCTGGGCGCCGATGAAATGGTCGTCCCGCCGCACGGCGACGTCTTCGGACCCAAGAGCGCGTTCCGCTATGCCCTCGTCAGGTTTCTGGAGGGCGCGCAGCCGCTGCGTTTCAAGACGATTCGCCTGGATAGCGTCTACTATCCCGTCACCTATCACGGCTCTTTCGAGTCCTCGGATCCGCTGCTCAATCGCATCTGGCAGGTGGGCGCTTACACCGCCCATCTTTGCATGCAGGACGGAATTTGGGACGCCCCCAAGCGCGATCGCGGCCGCTGGATGGGCGACCTCGATGTGAGCGGCCGCGTGATCGATACGGTTTTCGGCGACCATTTTCTGATGCAGGAGACGCTGGACAAACTCATCCACGACGCCGGCCATCCCGTCCACAACGAAGTCAACACAATTCCTGGATACTCGGCGTTCTGGGTGATGGGACAAGCGGACTACTATCGCCACTTTGGCGACGCGGCGTATCTGCATTCGATTGCGACGCCGCTGGTTGAGCTTTTGACTTATATGGAGAGCGAACTCGACGACCAGAACTTGTTCGCCAATCGACAAAAGCACTGGCCGTTCGTCGACTGGTCGCCGGACCTGAACGAGGATACGGCCGAATCGCGGCGCGCGACCACGATCGAGTTCTACAAGGCGTTCTCCGAGGGCGCCTACCTGCTGCGCGAGGCGGGTGACACCGCGAACGCTGACAAGTTTGCCGCGCGAGCGGACGCCATCCGGCAGGCGGCGCTGAAATCGCTGCTTGATCCTGAGACCCGCACGTTCGGCTCGCGCTGGCAGACCAATGCGATGGCCATTTTCTCGGGCGCTGCCGACCCGGCGCTCACGGCGTCCATCTGGGACAACGTGCTTTCTCATCCCCGCCATTTCCAAATCACGCCCTACTACAATTTCTACGTCATCACCGCAATGGCGGAGTCCGGACATCGCAAAGAAGCGCTCGACTGGATCAGGGAATACTGGGGCGGGATGATCAAGGCAGGCGCCACGAGTTTCTGGGAAGCGTGGGACCCCACGTGGCCAACCGAGCATTTCCACGGCTCGCTCCAAGCCGACAACGGCCAGGGATACTTCGTCAGCCTGAGTCATGGCTGGTCGAGCGGGCCGACGGCGTGGCTGACCGAACAGGTGCTGGGCATCCAGCCCACCGCCGCAGGATTCCGCGAAGTCACGATTCGCCCCGACCTCGCGGGTCTCGAATGGGCGCGCGGTGCGGAGCCCACACCGCACGGCCCGATCAAGGTTGACTTGCGGCAGGCGTCCGACCTCGAGGTAACTCTCGATCTTCCCGATAGCATCGACGCTCAGATCTCGGTGCCAGTCACCAAGGGCGAGACGTCGGTCGAGGTCAACGGCCAGCCGACCACAGGAACGCCGGCGGAAGATGGCACGCGACTCGTCATTCACCTAACCCACGCGGGAACGTACAAACTGGTCTCGCATTAGCGACTCATCAGCATGAAGACGCCCATCGCTCTCCGTTACCTCGAGGACCTCTGGGACGATGCGGTCGCGCGCACGCTCGAGGCGCCTGAGCTCCTTCGCTATCGCTCGAACCTGCTGGGCCGCGACTTGCGTATCACCAACTTCGGCGGCGGCAACACCAGCTCGAAGGTTGCGCAACCGGATCCACTCGACGGCCGCGAACTGACGACGCTGTGGGTCAAGGGCAGCGGCGGCGATCTAGGAAGCATCAAGCGGGAGGGATTCGCAACGCTCGATCTCGCCAAACTCCGCGGTCTCGAGCGTCGCTATCGCGGCGTCGAGCACGAAGACGAGATGGTCGGACTCTACCCGTTGTGCGCTTTGGGTGCGAGTTCCGTCGCCGCTTCGATCGACACGCCGCTGCACGGCTTCCTCCCGTTCGCTCACGTCGATCACCTGCACCCCGACTGGGGCATCGCGCTTGCGGCGGCGGCGAACGGCCGCGAGCGGATGGCGGAATTCAACCGGCGGTTCGAGCATCACCTGCTCTGGATTCCCTGGCAGCGTCCGGGGTTCGAGTTGGGACTGATGCTACGCTCCGCGGTGGAGTCGCAACCCGGGTGTGACGGCGTCGTGCTCGGCGGACACGGCTTGTTCACCTGGGGTGAGACTTCGCGGCAGTGCTATTTGAATAGCATCACGATTATCGACCAGCTTGGGCAGTTCGTCGTCGAACATATTGCCCGTGCGGACGCGAATCTGTTCGGCGGCGAGTTGCGCCGTGCGCGCGCCGACCGCCGCGAGGTTGCGATTGACATCTTCCCCTTCCTGCGCGGCCGCGTATCCGGCGAGCGGCGCGTGATCGGCAGTTTCTCCGACGCCACGGAAGTCCTGCGCTTCATCAACTCGCATCATGCCGCCGCGCTCGCGCACCTCGGCACGAGCTGTCCCGACCACTTCGTGCGCACCAAGATTCGTCCGCTCTTCGTGTCTTGGAATCCCGGCGACGGACGCATCGCTGGCCTCCGCGATGCCGTCGAGCAGTCGCTCGCCGAGTACCGCCGCGACTACGAGCAGTATTACCGGACGTACGCCCAGCCCGATTCGCCCGCCATGCGCGATCCGAACCCGACCGTGGTGCTGGTTCCCGGCATCGGCATGTTCAGCTTCGGCAAGAGCAAAGCTGAAGCGCGCATCACCGGCGAGTTCTACACCAACGCCATCCACGTGATGGAGGGCGCGACCGCGCTCGGAGACGGCGCGCCGCCCGAAGTTCTGCCGCAGGCGGGAAGCGCCGCAGCGACCGAAGCGTTCAAGGTGCATCGCAATTACGTTGCGCTGCCGCTTGCCGAGGCGTTCAACATCGAGTACTGGCAGCTCGAGGAAGCGAAGCTGCGCCGGCAGCCGCCGGAGAAGGAATTCAGCCGCACGGTAGTCGTCGTAGTCGGCGGCGGACATGGGATCGGCCGGGAGACCGCACTCGCAGCAGCTCGTCGGGGAGCGCATGTCGTCGTCGTGGACCGTGACTCGGACGCGGCGGAAGACGCCGCCCGCGAGATTCGCGAAGCTTCGGGAAAAGAGATTGCCGTGGTTGTCGCGCTTGACATCCACGACCGCGGCTCGATCCACGTGGCGTTGCGCCAGGCGGTCGCCGCTTACGGCGGTGTCGATGTACTCGTCAACACCGCAGCGGTATTTCCACCCGCCGCGGACGGCCGGATCAGCGATGAGCAGTGGCGCCTGACGCTCGACGTGAACGTGACCGGCAACTATCTCCTGGCGGACGAAGTGCGCGGCATTCTGCTCGACCAGGGGCTGCACGCGGCGATCGTGCTGACCAGCTCCGCCAACGCCGTCGTACCCAAGACAGGCAGCGAAGCTTACGACGCGAGCAAAGCGGCCGTGAGTCATCTGGTGCGCGAACTGGCCATCGCCCTCGCGCCGCTGGTGCGCGTCAACGCCATCAGCCCCGCCACCGTCATCAAAGGCTCGACGATGTTTCCTCGCGAACGCGTCCTGGCGTCGCTCGCGAAGTACGGCATCGCGCACGGCGAAGATGAGTCGACAGACGACTTGCGCGAAAAACTCGCACGCTTCTACGCGGGGCGTACGCTGACTCATCAACCCATCGAGCCGGCGGACTGCGCCGAGGCGATCCTGTTTCTCGCGAGCGATCGCGCGCGCCGTACGACGGGACACATCTTCCCCGTGGATGGCGGGCTCGCCGAAGCATTCCTCCGATGACCACCCGCTCCATCGCGATCGACCTGGGCGCCGAGAGTTGCCGCGTCTCGCTCGCCGAGTGGGACGGCGCTACGGCTCGCCTGAGCGTAGTTCATCGCTTCCCGAACGGGCCGGTCGAGCGCGCGGGACACTTGCACTGGGACCTCGAAGCGCTGTGGACTGGCATTGAGCACGGGTTGCGTCAGGCGGCGGACGCGGCTTCGGGCGCGATTGACTCGATCGGCATCGACGGCTGGGCGGTCGATTATGTCCGGCTCGACGAGCGTGGTGCGGCAATCGGGTTGCCCTTCTGTTATCGCGACCGGCGCACTGAGACCGCGATGCCCGAAGTCTGGCAGCGGATGGCACCCCAAGAGACACCGGACCGCGGACGCGCGCGGCTCTACCAGCTTACCGGAATCCAGTTTCTGCGCTTCAACACGCTGTATCAGCTCTATGCCGACTGCCGCGACGGCCTTAAGCCCGGCGCGCGTTGGCTCAATCTCCCCGAGTACATGCTGCATCGGCTGGCAGGACTCGACCCGCGGACCGCGGTCGCCGAGTACACCAACGCGACGCATACCCAACTGGTCGACGTCCGCCGCCGCGACTGGTGCGACGAGATCTTTGAGAAGGTGGGACTCGACCGCCGCGCCGCGGCGCGCATCGTGCAGCCCGGGACGCGGCTCGGGCAACTCGCCGGACCGCTTGCGTCGCTTCCAGCGTTTCAGCGCACGCAGCTCATCGCGCCTGCCTGCCACGATACCGGGTCGGCGGTCGCAGGCATCCCTGAATCGAGCGCCGACTGGGCGTTCATCAGCTCGGGGACATGGTCCCTCGTCGGCGCCGTACTCGACGAGCCTTGCACGACGCCCGCCGCCTGGCGCGAGAACTTCACCAACGAAGGCGGAATCGGCGGCAGGATTCGTTTCCTCAAGAACGTGAATGGCATGTGGCTCTTGCAGGAGTGCCTGCGTGAGTGGAATTCACAGGGCGCCAACGTCTCGCTCGCCGCCCTCGTCGCCGAGTGCGCACGCCAGCCGCGATCGACTGCGGCGTTCGACGTCGACTCGGCTGACCTGCTCCTGCCTGGCAACATGCCGGCGCGCATCAATCAGGAACTGGAGAAGGCCGGCCACGCGCCTGTGCCGCCGGATGCCGGCCACGCGCCCGCGATGGCGAACGTCATCTTCATTAGCCTGGCCACGCGTTACGCCGCGGTACTGAAAGCGCTCAGCGAGGTGACAGGCCGAAAGTTCGCGCGCCTCTACGTGGTCGGCGGCGGAAGCCAGAATGAGTACCTGAACCACCTCATCGAGGACTCCACTGGGCTCAAAGTCATCCGCGGACCTGTCGAAAGCTCAACGCTCGGTAATCTCGCGGTGCAGTTCGCGGCCCTCGAAAGCGGCGGCGCTGCCGTGACGCCCGGCGACGTGGCTCGATGGGCCGCGCTCACACACCGTTCCTAAAGGGACGGGGCACAAACCCAATCCCTGTCTCCCCTCGCCCCTTTGGGGAGAGGGGCCGGGGGTGAGGGGGTTGCGTCGACCCAATTCCGCGCGGCTACTAGCCAGCTAGCCTATCGCCGCTCAACATCGCGCAACGTGCGGCGCCCAGCAGCGCCGTCCGGTCGTTCAAGATCACTTTGACGGGCACGGCCTCGAGCAGCGGACGCATGCGGCCCTTGTCGACAAACGCCTGCATGAAGAGCGGCTCCTTGAGCTTCTGGATGATCTTGGGCGCGATGCCTCCGCCCACATAGACCCCGCCCGTGGCCTTGAACTTGAGCGCCAGGTTGCCGGCCTCGGCGCCGTAGAGGGTCACGAAGAGGTCCAGCGCCAGGAGGGCTAGCGGCGACAGGCCATCGAGTGCAGCTTTCGAAATCGCGGCGGCCGCGTCACCTTCGCTCATCTCCGCCGCCAGCCACGCGGGTTCCTCGCCGCGTCCCGTGTCACGCAGAAAGTTGTAGATGTTCACGAGGCCGGCGCCCGAGAGGACGCGTTCGCAACTCACGTGGTCGTACTGTTGGAGCAAGAATTCGAGCAGCGCGATTTCGAGCGCATTGCGCGGCGCGAAATCCGAGTGGCCGCCCTCGCAGGGGACGGGGCGATGCATCTTGCCGTCCCAATACGTGCCCGCCTCACCCAATCCGGTTCCCGCCGAGATGACCGCGAGACTCCCCGACGGATCAGCCGAGCCGGCGTTCAGAATTTCGAGGTCGGCGGGCTCGAGCGCAGCGATCCCATACGTGTTGGCCTCGAGATCGTTGATGAGCGAAACGGCGTTGACTCCCAGACACGTCGCGAGCTTCGTTCCATCCACTACCCAGGGCAAATTCGGCGTTACCACGCGCCCGTCCTCGACGGGTCCGGCGATGCCGAAACAGGCGCGGTCGATGCCCACCTGGTTTGTGGCGACGAAGGCGCAGACAATTTCCTCCAGGCTCGTGTGTTCGCGGCTTGGATACTCTTTCTCGAGTACCGTGGTCAGATGATGGTCCGTCAGCGCAAAGCACGCCAGCCGCGCGTTGGTGCCGCCAATGTCGCCCGCCAGGATCACTGGTCGATGGTCCTCCAGTGCCGCCCGTCGCGCTCGAGGAGGTCGTGCGCTTCCTTGGGACCCCAGGTGCCGGCCGCGTAGTTGGGGAAACGGCGCGGCGGCAGCGCCTTCCACACGTCGAGGATGGGCGCGACCACGCTCCAGCCCGCCTCCACCATGTCGGCACGTTGAAACAGCGTGGCATCGCCCACCATGCAGTCATAGAGCAGACGCTCGTAACCGGTGCTAGGCGTCGACCCGAAATAGTCGGCGTAGGCAAAGTTCATCTTGACGGCGCCCAGCCGCACCAAGGGTCCGGGAATCTTGGCGCCAAAGCGCAGGGAGATGCCTTCGTCGGGCTGGATGCGGATCACCAGTTCGTTGGGCGTCAGCCGCTCGACTGGAGTCTTGCGGAAGAGGACGAAGGGCGCGCGGCGGAATCCGATGGCGACTTCGCTCACGCGCTCCGGCAGCCGCTTGCCGGTGCGGACGTAGAACGGCACGTCGGCCCAGCGCCAGTTGTCGATGAGCAGCTTCAGGGCGACGAAAGTTTCTGTTGCCGACTCCGGGGCGACGCGCGGCTCCGAGCGGTAACCGGGAGCGCGTTCGCCATCGACCATTCCCTCGCCGTACTGGCCACGCACCGTGCGGTTGAGGACGTCCTCGGGCGAGAGTGGCTGAATGGCGCGCAGAATCTTGGCCTGCTCGTCGCGCACCGCGTCCGCGTCAAAAGAGATGGGCGGCTCCATGGTGGTCAGGGTAATCAACTGGAAGATGTGATTCGGCACCATGTCGCGCAGGGCGCCGGAGCTCTCGTAGTAGCCTCCGCGCCCCTCGACACCGACCGTCTCCGCCACCGTGATCTGGACATGGTCGATGTAGCGGCGGTTCCAGATCGGTTCGAAGATGCCGTTCGAGAAGCGGAAGACCAAAATGTTCTGCACGGTCTCTTTGCCGAGATAGTGGTCGATGCGGTAAATCTGACGCTCGGCCAGCACCTGGTTGATATCGTGATTAAGGACCTTAGCAGACTCGAGGTCGCGGCCGAACGGCTTTTCGATAATCACCCGCCGCCAATGGCCGTCGTTCTCCTCCGCGAGCCCCGCCGCGCCCAGTTGCTGCACCACAGCGGAGAACAAGTCCGGCGCCGTGGCGAGGTAATAGAGGTAGTTGCCGTGTGTCCCGTGATCTTTGTCGATTTGAAGTAGCAGGTCGCGGAGGCGGGCGTAAGTCGCCGGATCCTGGGCGTCGCCCACCAGGTAGTAAATCTGCGAGAGCAGGCGCTTCCATTGCTCAGGGTCGAGGGGGCGGGTCGCGAACTCCTTGATATCCAGGTCAATTCGGCTGCGAAACTCGTCCGTGGTCATCGCCGTACGGCCAATCCCGACGATGGCGAAGTGGGGTGACAGCAACTGGCCCGAGACCAGGTTATAGAGCGCCGGAATCAGCTTCCGCTTGTTCAAATCGCCCGTGCCGCCGAAGACCACCATCACACAGGGGTCGGCGAGCCGGCTGAGCTGCTCGGGCGGGGCTACCATCTGTTTCTGCTGCTGCTCCATGGCTTTTGTCCTTCGCGACTGCAAAGCCTTTACTGATTCTAAAGGACTTCTTCGGTTCGTTCCTTCGTTTCAGCATTTCAGCCGTCAGCTTTCAGCTATCAGCTAACGGCCATCGCAGATTTCCCACATGGGGCACGCTTGCACCTCAGACTTCCGGAACCCTTGACCGATGCCTTTACTGATTCTAAGGGACTTCTTCGGTTCGTTCCTTCATTTCTTGGTTTTTATCAAATCATCGCGCGTTCCTGCTTGCACTCCTGACTCCTGACTCCTGACTCCGGACTCCTGACTCCCAAAGCGCCGACTCCAGATCTCAGATTTCAGGATTTCAGACCGCTCGTCACTCGTCACTTGTCACTCGTCGCTGCCTTCGAGGCCTCGACGTGTCCGCCGAACTTCTGGCGCATCGCCGATAGCAGCTTCTCGCCAAACGTATGTTCCTGTCGCGATCTGAATCGCGCATAGAGCGACGCCGACAGAACGTCCGCCGGGACGGCCTCTTCAATGGCTGCCATGATGGTCCAGCGGCCCTCGCCCGAGTCGTGAACAAAGCCTTCGTACTTCGAGAGCGCCGGGTCCTCAGCCAGAGCCATCGCGGTTAGGTCGAGCAGCCACGAGGATATCACGCTGCCGCGCCGCCACACTTCCGCGATGTCGGCCATGTTGAGGTTGTAGCGGAAGTCCTCCGGCAGCTCCTTCGAACTGGCGTTGCGGAAAATGTCGAACCCCTCCGCAAAGGCCTGCATCAGCCCGTACTCGATCCCGTTGTGCACCATCTTCACGAAGTGGCCGGAACCCGGTGGGCCGCAGTAGAGGTACCCTTCCTCGGCCGTGCCGCCCAGCTTCTCGCGGCCCGGCGTAGGCGCGAGCGATCCGCGTCCGGGCGCCAGCGTCTTGAAGATGGGGTCGAGCCGCTTGACCGCGTCGGGCTCGCCGCCGATCATCATGCAGTAGCCGCGCTCGATTCCCCAGACTCCACCGCTCGTGCCCACATCGAGGTAGTGAATGCCCTTCGCCTTGACGGCCTTGGCGCGCCGCACGTCGTCTTTGAAGTACGAGTTGCCGCCATCGATGATGGTATCGCCCGGCTCCATCAAGTCCGCGAGTGTCGTGACCACCAGCTCGGTCGCGTCGCCTGCCGGCACCATCACCCACGCGGTTCGCGGCTTGGTCAGCTTCGAGACAAACTCGGCGAGACTCGTCGTGCCGCTCGCGCCGTCCGAGACCAATGGCTGGACGCTTTGCGCGCGTCGGGCGTAAGCGACGCACTGATGTCCTCCGCGAAGCAGACGCCGTACCATATTGGCGCCCATCTTTCCCAAACCTGCCATCCCGATCTGCACGGCTCACACTCCTTTGCTGTGGCGACCCGGCCGCGGCCGGCTCCGGCGTCGCCCCACTCACGCTTCTCTGGCTGAACCTAACAGTTTAACCCGATTTGCTTCCCGAAAAGTAATTCGATGCAGCAAATACCACAAAAGAGCCAGCATCGCGGGCCAAATTGCAGGTAAAACTGACCGGCCAGGAATGCGCGATCGCGGGTGCGCCGTTGACTAGGCGCGGCGGCGCCCGCGCAGATCCTCCACGGTGTCCTTGAGTGTCTCGAGGGGATCGCGCGTCGTGAATCCCAGCTCGGCGCGGGCCTTCCGCGTGTCGCAGTACCAGAAGAGCGCCGACATCTTGATAGAAACGTCGTCGAGCGGAAACGATTTGCCCGCGAGCGGCATCAGCCGGCGCAGCAGACGAGCGCTCGCGAGCTGCATCGCGAGGGATGGTTGCATCTTGGGTGCGCGGACACCCGATACCTCGGAGAGATGCTGGATGAACTCGCGGAACGTCCAGTTGGGACCGCCCAGGAGATACCGCTCGCCCAGCGAGCCCGAGCGCATAGCGGCGATCAGGCCGCGAGCGGCGTCGCGCGCGTCCACAAAGTTCAACCCACCGAGTGGAACCGCTAGAATCTGCCCGCGCAGGAACAGCTCCACGTCGTGAGTCGAGGAGCTGCGGTCGTCGCCCGGCCCAAGCAGCAAACTGGGATTCACAATCACTACCGGCAAGTGGTAAGCAGCGAAGTAGCCGAGGGCGAGTTTCTCGGCAAAGATTTTGCTCAGATAGTATGGCCACTCGCCGACGATTTCGTGCTTGTAGCCGGAATTCTCATCGTAGGCCACCGGCTCGCGTCCCACAGCGAGTGTTCCCGAGGACGACACGAGCACGACCTTCTGGACGCCGTGGCGGCGCGCTGCCTCGCACACCTGGCGCGTCCCCTCGATGTGGGTCTGATAGAGCAAGGGCGCCGCGTGCGGATCGCGCGAGACGACGCCTGCCAGATGGTAGATCTCGCTCGCGCCGGCCGCGGCGCGATCAACGTCGGCGGAGGACGTGATGTCGCCGTGAATTGTCTCGACCTGCGCGTCGTTCTCCCAGAGCGACGCTCCACGGCACAACACCCGAATCCGCGCCTCGCCCTCCGAGGCCTTCAATTGTTCAACCAGGTGTTTTCCGAGGAATCCGGTCGCGCCGGTGACAAGGATGGACTTCATGCGGTCTTCATCGTTTGGAGCACGCGGCTCATCCGCGCGCTTTGCGCACCTGCCACACTCGCGCGTAGCCCCCCAGCAGAATCGCGAGTACTTCGGCCGCTGCGTCGGCGATCCGATACCACAACGGCTCGGTCGAGAGCAGGATAGAAATAATCCCCAGCAGCAGGATGATGACCGCCAGCACAGCGGCGTGCGCCATCTCGAAGCGCCGGGCAATCAGGGCGACGACATATCCGGCAACGGCCGCAAACACGATGCCGAAGACGAGCTTCGCAGCCAGCGACCCTGGGTCCTCCAAGCTTCCGAACCCCAGTCTAAAGAGGGCGCGAACCGAGATTGCCATAACACAGTATCCAGCAACGACGGCGATAAGGCTTCGGACCATAGAGGTTCGGTTCAAACGCTAGCAGGAGTCCCCACCACGTCCGCCATCAGGATGGGTGCGAAGTGCATCAGGGTGACGCTGGGCTTGTGGCCGACGTGCGACTGCGCCATCTCGAGCGCTTCGTCCATGCTGCGCGCCGTCTCCCAACCCAGGGTCTGCGCGGCCTGCTTCGACTCCGCTCCGACCACAATCACCTTGCCGACGTGGGCGCGTCCGTTCTCACCCCAGTACCACATGTAGAACGGGTGGACGCCGTGGTAGGCGTGGCCGGTGCGGTACATGCGGATGTAGTCGGGATGGTGCGCGAACTCGCCCTCGTACTTGCGCTGGAGCTCGAACGAGTCGCGCGTCTCAGGCAGTAGGCGATGGAAGAACTCGATGTAGGACGGATGGTGGTGAGGATCAAAATCGTCGTAGAGCGGATGGGTGATGATCAGTACGCCGTTCTTCTTCACCACCGGCATACCACGATACATGTTGTGGAAGTAACCGAGCGCCATCACCTGCACGAGCAGGGGATTCAAAACCGAGTTGACGTTGTAGGGCGAGACGAAAGGGATGCCGTAGACCACCACGTCTGACTGGCCCTCGAGCGGGCAGCAGTACTGGGCGTAGCAGTAGGCAAGCGTCTTCTCGTGCGTGGGCAACGTCGCCCCGGCATGGACGGCGATCGGCTCGTAAGGCGCCGGGATGGCGAACAGCACCTTGCGCTTCGAGGGACGCGGCAGGATGCCGAGTCCTGACTTGGACGCCTTGAACATCAGCCTGTCGTAGGCGTTGTGATGGTCCTCGTTCTTGGTGAAGAACGCCATCTTGGGATCGAACATGCGATTGTTGAGCACCGTCTCGATGTGGAAGACCTTCAGGTGCTGGTTGACGATCTTGCCGATGCGGTCGCAGGAGCGGTTCATCGCCGAGCGGGTGTGATCGAAGTAGGAATCGCTATCGAGGATGGTCTGTGGCGTGTGATGCGCCTGAAGTGTCGGATAGTCGCACAGGCCGACGCCCACCGATTTCGACCCGCCGTCCATCGGAACGAGGTTGATGTTGACGTAAATGAGCAGGTCGGATTCCGCGGCGCGCCGGTTGATGCGCACGCGCTCGCCGTGATCGGTGACGCCCAGCTCGACCATGCCGCCCGGCGCTTCACCGTCGTGGTTGTAGAGCCGCTCGGGATGGTATTGCCGGAAGATCCGTCCGCCGACCGCGTGCTTGATTTCAAACTCCGCCATGCGCCGGTGAAAGGAAGTGGCGATGATGATGTGGACGTCGTCGATGCCGGCCGCGGCGAGCATCTCGAGAACAACGGTCAACACCGACTCGCGTACATCCGGACGAGGCATCTTGGGGAGCGGCAGTGAAATGTCGTCGATGGCAATCGTCACTTTCATCCCCGGCTTGAGCAGCGTCTTGAGCGGATCCATCTCCTCGGGATGTGACAGCGCGTAGCGGATGGCCGCCGGGCGGTCGCGCAGTCCGGGAATGGTGGGATTGGGATACATGACGCGCGTGCCGGCGGGAAACTTCACCGAGAGCAAGTCCTCGCCGAACCACATGAGGCGCGGCGCAGCGTTGGCCTCGAGGTGGACCACGCAGCCGTCGTGCGGTACGACGGCCTGGCGTCCGACGGCGTTCGGAGCCGGGTCACCGAACTCGAATGGGCGCGCCTCTCGCGCCGTGAGGTTCTCAGTAGGCGTGGCCATTGTTGCCCCTTTCAATCGCGCGCTTCTTGAGGTCCAGAATCGGCCAGCCGCGCTCGACCGCCACCCGCTTCAGACGCCGGTCAGGATTCACCGCTACCGGATGTCCGACGGATTCTAGCATTGGCGTGTCGGAGAAGCTATCCGAGTAGGCCTTCGACTCGGCAAGGTTCGCGCCGTGCTCGCGGCAGAGCCGCTTCATCGCCTCGACCTTCTCGCCCTCAGCGATGAGCGGTGGTGCGACTTCGCCGGTGGCGGCGCCATCCTGGTAGACCAGCGCATTCGAGATGACGGCGTCGAATCCGAAGTAGCGCGCGACGGGCCCGAGCGCAAAATCGAGTTCACCCGTCACCAGCACCGGGCGGAAACCTTGGGCGCGGTCCGCCTCGACCATCGCCTTGGCGCCGGGGTAGATGCTCGGCTGGATGACGCGCTCGAACAGGCGCTCGTCCAGCCCCCGCAGCCAGTCGTGCCTGAGACCCCGGTATTCGCGATAGAAAATTTCATTGAAGAGGCGGCGCGAGTAGAAGTCGAGTCCGAGCATCACGGGAACGCCGGCCAGCAGCTTGCTGCACTTCAGGATCGCCCGCGCCTTGGACGGCTGATGGCGCGCGAAAAAGGCGTAGCGCACGACCACGTTGCTTGAGCACAGCGTTCCGTCAAGATCGTAGAAGGCAAGTTGAGGCATTCAGAGCTGTCGACTTTCAGCGATCAGCGAACGGTTGGGGTCACTTCACTGCGCGCCGTGGTTTCCACGCTCGCACCGGCGGCCGAGGTCAAGAGCTTCGCGAGATTCTTCTTGTGCCGCCAGATGAGGAACAGCGTCATGATGGTGGCCGCCAGGGCGTCGCGACTGCCGACGAAGCCGAGCATGAGCACCGTGAACAGCACCCAGGTCGTGAGTGACGCGATCGTGCCGGCCTCACGCCACTTCAGCTTGCCCGCCGCCACGCGCGCGGTGGCGAAATAAGCCAGGGCAATGACCGCCCACACGGGATAGAGCACCAGCATCACGCCACCCGACGTCGCAATTCCCTTCCCGCCGCTGAACTTGAGGAAGGGCGAGAAGCAGTGCCCCAGAACGGCCGCGAAACCATACGCCCACCCTTGCGCCACCGGGTTCAGGATCCAGAGACGTTCCTCCGGTGAAACAGTGTGGATGGGCCGAACGTGCAGGACGAGCCAGACGGCGACGAATCCTTTACCCATGTCGCCCAGAAGAGCCAGAACAGCGCGCGCCTTGTTGACGCGCAGGACGTTGTTGAATCCCGGATTGCCCGAACCGACCTTGCGGATGTCCACACCGCTGCCGACCATCGCCAGCACCGCGAAAGGTATGGAGCCACCAAGGAAGCAGAACAGCACTCTGAGGACGAGCGCGGTCATCGGGCAAGCTCCGCAATGGCCTGCCGCAGGCGCTCCCGCCGCGCGACCAGTCCATGATGATCGGTTGCGTCACTCGGAACCGCATCGCCGAAGCGCAAGCCTGCGCCCTCACCGTCGCGCGGTCGTTCCGCTGAGTGACGCGCTCCCGCACCATTGAACTCGAGCAGGCCGGCGGTGCCGCGGATTCCGACGGGCACGACGGGACTCAAAGTCTCCATGGCGGCGCGCAGCGCACCCAGGCGGAAGCGGCTGAGGTTCGCCGGCGTGCCGCTCGATCCCTCAGCAAACACCACAACCGAGCGGCCTTCCTCAAGCTCCTCGCGGACCCTCTGTCCTAAGGTTCCGCCCGGCGGCGCCGCTTCACCGTAGACGGGTTGGAGCGCGAGCGGCTTCAGCAACCACGCGACTGCACGCGGCAGCGACGACCACGCGAACGAGTCCGCCAGGCGAAGATCGAGCGGCGCCGTTGCCGCCACGACCAGCGGATCACAGCGTCCCGCGCGGTTGGCAATCAAGAGAACTGCCCGGCCCGAAGCCAAGTGCTGAACGCCGCTCAGGGCCAAATGCTCTCCACTCAAACCCAGCAGCACGCGCGCCGCCCAGCGCACGACTCGCGACCGCGCACGGCCAGGCACGAGGCGCGCCACAATACCGCCCGCGAGCGCTGAAGTCGTCACAAGGACCGAGGTGTAACTCCGCCCGAGCGCTCGACGAACCCGACCGAGCATAAGCTCGACCCACGACTCGAAATTCTCGAGCGCCAGTCGCGCGATCTGAAGCCAAGGCGGATGCTTGGTCGCTTCGAGCTTGGCGTTGTGATAGAGCAGCCGCGTCTCAGTGCGGCGAATCTTGCCGCTGCTCGTCTTGGGGATACTCTGCGGTAGGACCAGCACCACCTGGTCGGGCGGCATGCCTACCACTGCGTCAATGCGCCTGACGATCTCGGCCTCGATGCGACGCCGCTCGGCCGGGGCGCGCGCCCGCGTCTCGGCCACGACCACCAGGCGCTCGGTGCCGGTCGCAGGATCGGCTGTGCCGAAGGCGGCCACACATCCCCGGCGCACGCCTGGGACGTCGGCGGCGGCCGCTTCCACCTCCTGCGGAATCAGATTGCGCCCGCCCTTGATGATGATGTCCTTCACGCGCCCGGTGATGAAGAGTTCGCCGTTCGCCTGATAAGCGAGATCGCCCGAGTCCATCCAGCCATCTTCGGTGACGACAGCCGCCGTCGCCTGCGGATTGCGATAATAGCCGGTGGTACGCGAAAGTCCGCGGAAGAAGAGGCCTCCCTGGACACGCTCCCCGACTTCGCGACCTTCGTTATCCACGATCTTGACCTCGTGTCCAGGCAGCGGCACGCCATTGGCAACAAAGCGCAGCACGTCCGCTTCGTCTGGGCCAGCAGGCACTGCCCTGCCTTCCTCCGCAAAGTGGTCGCGACGGATTACGTCGATCACGGGCCGGCGGTTGATGGGCGGAAACGCCAGCGCGACCGAGGACTCCGCAAGTCCATAGCAAGGCACGTAGCTCTCAGGCCGGAAGCCGTAAGGCTCGAAGCGCTCGGCAAAGCGCGCCAGGGTATCAGGCAAGACGGCTTCGCCGGCATTGATGGCCACGCGCCAGGCGCTCAGGTCGAGTCCTTCCAGGGCGTGGTCAGGAATCTTGCGGGCGCATAATTCGAAGGAGAAATTGGGCGCCGGACACAGCGTGCCGCGCGAATCGTCGAGCGCCCACAGCCACCGCTCCGGCCGGCTCAGGAAGGCGAGCGGCGAGAGCACGGTGATGGGCGCGCCAAAATAGACGCTGAACAGCCACGAGCCGATCAGGCCCATGTCGTGGTAGAGCGGCAGCCAGCTCACCACGATGTCGTCAGGACGAAACTTCACCGCCCAGCCGATGCCGCGTACGTTGGCGAGCACGTTCGCCTGGCTCAGCACCACGCCCTTGGGATCGCCGGTACTCCCCGAGGTGTACTGGATGAACGCGGTGTCAGAGGGCACGACAGATCGGGCCAGGCGCGCGAGCGACGCCGTCGCGCCCGCCTGGACAAGCGCCTCCACCGTGGTCATATCCACGAGGCTCGGAATGCTGAGTCGCATGATCTTGGCGACCGACTTCACCTGGTCGAAGCTGATGAGGAATCGCACTTCGGCGTTGCGCAGGATCCCGACCTGCCTGCGTACGTATTCCTCGATCTTGTCGGGCCGCGCGGGAGGATAGATAGGCACGGGGATGCCGCCCGCGAGCATCACGCCGAAGAAGGCGTAAAAGAAGTCGGCGCAGGTCGGCAGCATGATGGCCACGGTCTCGTCGCGCTGGAGTCCGCGCTCGACAAGCCCTGCGGCCACGCGTGAGGCGGTCGCGAGCAACTGCCCGTAGCTGACGTCCTGGCCCCGGGCGTCCTCTTCGAGCAGGTGAATCTGCACGCGGTGGGGCTCCACCTCAGCGTGATGGCGCAGAACTTCGGCCCAGGTGGTGGCTGAGGAAGGGGCGGGCGGCGCCTCGCGCGTCGGTTGCACGATAGGATAACGCGTCGGGCGGAGCTTGGCGGGAGCCGCGCTGCCGTTGCGCAAGGCTCGTACCCACTCCGCGGGAGTCTCCGCGTGCTGGGCGACGTGGTCGGGCAGTTGGGTGTTGAAGCGCGCCTCGCACCGCACCAGCAGTTCGACGCGCTCGAGGCTTCCGAGTCCCAGGTCGCGATCGAAGGAGGAATGGAGCGACAAGGCCTCGGCGGCGCGATGCGATCCCAGCTCATCGAGTAGCTCGCGGACGATGGCCAGCGTCTGCTGCTCCACTTCGGACACATCGGCCCGCGAGAATACAACGGGTTCGGGCGTCACCGAGGGATCGCCTCCGTTGCGCCGGGTCTCAGCCAGCTTGACAGGCCGTGGAGTTGTTGCCATTCGTCAGATGAACTGTAGCGGCAGTCTGCGACCGACGTGCCGTCCCTCGGCGTCCAGAGGACGCCGCTACAGTCAGTCCCTCGGCGCTCCCTTCCAGGGCAGGCTTCGAGCGCCGCTACAGAATCTTAAATCCTGAATGCCCAGTTCTTGACCGCTTCCGGCTGCACCCATCGTTCGACGCCGGGAATCTGGTTGTTGACCCAATAGCTCTTCCAGTCAAGGCGTTCGGGATTCCAGGGCAGCAGCTCCCGCTCGCGCTCGGAAATCAAAGTATAGGCCGTTCGGATGTTCTCGGACTCAAAAATGTAACTGTTTTCGAGAATAAAGGGCAAATACTGATCCAAAGTCTGCTCGCGGAAGCTGGCCTGAAGACCCGTCGTTCTCAGCGCAGTACTCAGTGCGGTAAGCGACTCTGCGCCCGGCAGCCGCGCGGCCGCAAGAACACTCTTCACGCCGCCAATCAGATTCTGCGCCCGAGCGATTCTCCTTTGTATCGATTCCCGCCGCGTACGAGCTTCCTCCGCCGTGATGAAGCGCACGCGTCCCCTGGTGCGCGCACCCACCAAGCTGCTGAGGAAGGGCGGGACGCCTATCGCCGCCCGCCCGTTGCCGTTCCGTGATTCGGCGCCGGTTCCATTGCCGGCCCCGTTGCGAGCCCCGCTCTGGGCTTTAGTCCGGCGCCGATGAGACTCGGCATCCAGCAAGCTGACGAGCGGCCCAAGCAGGATGGGATTCACGTCAGCTGTAGCCAACTGGTAGACGGGCTCGTGACGGCCATCCAAAAGCAGGGCGCCCGCGACCAGAATAGCCGCCGCGACCAAGTCGACCGGCACGACTTCGAGCGGCATGTCCTGCCGGACCGGCCAGTCCTTGAGCCCCCCAAGCGCCATCAGGATAAGTGGCGCGGCGGTGCGTCCTCCTTCGATCCAGCCGGGGATAGGAAATTCCAGCGCGCTCTCGACAATCGCCGGCCGGACAATGGCGTAGTCGAGCCCAGGCTCGGCGGCAATAATCTGTTCGCCCAGGCTCTTGGCATAGGTGTAGGTGTTGACCCATCCCCAGTGCTCGGCGCGCTGCTTGCCTAGCGCAACGAGCCGCTGGGCGACATCTTTGCGGCGCTGCGCCTCGTCCGCCGCGTCAAGCTTGCTTCCCGGGGAAGCGCTCGCAGAGCTGTAAGCAGAGTCGTAGATCTGGCGGACGCGCGCACGACAATAGCGAATCTCCGCAGCGTGGTCGAAACTGGTGTCCTCAGGATCCCGGCGTCGCGGGTAGAACCCCAGGATCGATTCGGTTTCCTCGACCAGGCCGTCCGCCGGGCCGCAGACGTAGCACGTCGAGACGTGCAGCAGCTTCGACCCAAGCGACTTTGCCAGCGCGACGACGTGTTCGACCCCGTCGACGTTCGAGCTGAACGACACGTCAACCGGCGGAAAGAACTCGACGCTGCCCGCGCAGTTGATAATCAAGCCGACGCGTCCCGTAAGGCGCTCGACGGTCGCCGCGTCAAGCCCCAAGTCAGGCTGCGCGATATCACCCGGCCAGACGGTGATCCGCTCGCGCCAGAAGTCCCTGCCCCGCTTCGCGACCACCGCCTGCAACGCGGGTGAGGGCAGCGTTTCGGTGAGGAATCGCTCCTGAGCCGAGACGTCTCCACGGGGTCGAAGCAGGATATGCAAGTGCTTGAAGCCGGGGAGGCGGTCGAGGATCAGAGCCAGGACGACCTTGCCCAGGAAACCGTTGGCCCCCGTCAGGATGATTTCGTGTTCCTGAAATGCCTGACCGACGTCCGTCAGTGCTAACGGTGGTCCCATAGTTGTCGGGAGGCCCAGGGGAAAAGCAAGACGCCGGGCAAGAAACGCCATCCGGTCAACGACTTGCCTTCTCAAGGGGGAGACGTCAGCTCAGTGAAATGAGCCTGGCTCGGGATCCCGTACAGGGGACGCGAGCAACCCAATGTTATCGACGGCTGAAGCCTATGTCAAGGCTTGGCCGGAATGGTGCTGACAGGGCGGGACTTAGCCGGCAATCCGGTGACTCTCGTGGTAGGTATGGAGGACCCGGTGGAGGACCGTCAGATTCGAGAGGACGACAATGACCCAAAGCACAGGCGCCATGCGAAGAGAGAACGCGCCAATCAGAATGAGTACGATCCGCTCCGGTCGCTCCAGGAATCCCACCTTGCACGAAGGAATGAGGTTTTCGGCGCGGGCGCGCGTATAGCTGGTCATCACCGCGCCAATCATCGCCACCGCCACCAGGGTCACGTACCAGAACCGATTGATGCGTCCGTAGTAAATCAGAAGGCCGATGAGCAGGATTAAGTCCGAGTAGCGGTCGAGCACGGAGTCGAAGAATCCACCAAAGGGGGTGACGCGCTTCGTAAGGCGCGCGACGGGGCCGTCCGTCAAGTCGAAGATGGCGGCGAGGAAGATGGCGGCTCCGGCCCAGCGGAAATAGCCGTAGGCAAAGAGGTAGGCGGCAAAGACGTTGATCGAGAATCCGATGAAGGTCAGAACGTTGGGATTGATACCCGCCTTGGCGAATCCGCTGACGATGGCGCGGAAAAGGTAGCCGAATGCTACCCCGATTTGTTTAGTGATCATTGAGGTGTACCAGCCGACCACCGTCGGCCAGGAGGCAGCGTCAGCCTCGCACCTCAAAGAGTATATCCAAACCCTTGACCGAAGCAATCGCACCGTCGGCACACGATTCCTCGGTAGCGTCCCAACCACCGTGTTCCTTGCGGGTCGAAGTCGCTCGCCACTTCAGGCTTCGATCTTCAGTGCCAGTACGAAGGGGCTATGGAAGGAAGGGGCCCGCGGGCCGATGATCGTTGGGGTCAGGGAAAATCCAAGGGGGGAACTTATGCCGATCGGATCATTTCTAGTTTGCCGCAAGTGTCGTTGGGCGGGAGAAGCTGACGATTTGCGCTGGGGTCGCTGCCCGACGTGCCGCGACCGGAGGTTTGTGAGCAGCCTCGAACGCTGGACCAGGAAAATCAGCTGGGGCTTTCTCATCGGACTGCTAGCCTATTACGTGTCTCGCGTGCCACTCGGTTGAGGCCGCCGCCGACATCCTCGGCGCATCTCGCAGGGTTCACCCCAGAGCTCAAACTTGCAAGTCCACTCTGCAGGCGGACCCTTACTACCCACCTCGCATCGTTGCACCACCCTTCCGCAGTTGACTGGACCTCCAACGTCTCCTAACATCGGCCGCTAGTGAGTGAGCGCCACGAATGCGTCGACGGACGGCTGATTTATTTCGACCGGACGCGGGACCATGCGCTGGCGGAAAAATAGAGCTCGGGAGGAATGATGAAGCTGAAGGATCGAGTGGTGATCATCACGGGAGCGGGCGGAGGCATCGGACGCGCCTCCGCTTTGGAGTTCATTCGGGAGGGGGCGCGCGTCGTGGTGGCCGACATCAACCCTTCCAGCACGCGGGAAACAGTAAAGCAGATCGAGGCGCTGGGCGGCCAGGGGCTCGCCGTTCAAGCCGACGTCGCGAGTGCGGAATCGGTCGAGCACCTTGTCCAGGAGACGCTCAGGGTCTACGGACAAGTCCACGTGCTCTTTAACGACGCCGCAATCCAAATCAACAAGACGATCGAGGATACGACCGTCGAGGAATGGAACCGCGAAATGGCGGTAAATCTCGGCGGAATCTTCCTCTGCTCGAAGTACTCTTTGCCGCACCTGCGCAAGACTCGGGGGTGCATCGTCAACATGGCCTCGGTGAACGGCTATTTTGTCGAGCCCATGTGCGCAGGCTATTGCGCCAGCAAGGGCGCCATCATCGCGCTGACCAAGGCCATGGCCATTGACCATGGCAAGGAAGGCATTCGCGTCAACTGCATTTGCCCGGGATACATCGACGCCGGGCTCGCTTGGGGCTACTTCGAATCGCAGCCCGACCCTGCGGCAGCACGCGCCGCGGCAGGAAAGCTCCACGCCCTGGGAAGAATCGGTAAACCCGAAGAGGTGGGACGCCTCGCCGTCTTTCTCGCCAGTGACGACGCTTCTTTTTTGACCGGATCTGCAGTCGTCGTGGATGGCGGATTCGGTTCGGGCTTGCCACCCCAGAGCTAACCGTCGCCTCGTCTGCCGGCGGCACACTGCTTCGGTACACCGTGACCGGCCAAGCGGCGGGTACTTGGCGCAAGGTTTTGAAAACAGTGGTACCCTGCATTTTCGCGAAGGAGATCAGCTTGAGAACTCATACGGAAAGCGAAAAGCGGTATCGGGCGGCATGCGAAGTGATTCCCGGTGGCGTGAACTCCTCGCTGCGGCGATGTTTGCCACACCTTGTCCTGGTGCGATCCAAGGGCGCGGTGATGACGGACGCCGACAACAACGACTATATCGATTACCACGCAGCTTTTGGTCCCAATGTGCTGGGTTACAACTACGATAAGGTTGACGACGCCGTCTCGCGGGCGGTCAGGGATGTCGGCCTCGTGGGTGTCGGGACGACCGAGCGAGAAATCCAACTGGCCCGCAAAATCTGCCAGCACGTGCCCTCCGCGGAAAAGGTTCTCTTTTGTAACAGCGGCTCGGAGGCCACCTACTCCGCCATCCGTCTGGCGCGCGCCGTGACGGGACGCAAGAAGATCATCAAATTTCAGGGCGCCTATCACGGCTGGCACGACTACCTGGCGATGAACGTCATCAGCGCCCCGCAGAAGCTCGGCCAACACGATCCCCTGTCCGCCGGAAGCCTGCCCGAGTCGATCGCGGCGACGCTGATCTGCACCTTCAACGATCTCGACTCCGTGGAAGATGCTGTCCGCCGGCACCGTGGCGAGGTCGCCGCGATGATCCTCGAGCCGATCCTGCACAATGTCGGCTGCATCCTTCCCGCGCCTGGCTTCCTCGAGGGTCTTCGTGAGCTGACTCGCCGCGAAGGCATCGTGCTGATTTTCGACGAAGTGATTACCGGATTCCGCCACGGCCTGGGTGGATACCAGAAAGTATGCGGCGTGACCCCAGACCTCACCACCCTTGGAAAAGCGATGGCCAACGGCTATCCCATCGCGGCGCTCTGCGGCAAAAGGGAGCTCATGGACCGCTTTCGGACCCACCCCGAGGGCGACGTGTTTTTCGCAGGAACTTTCAACGGCCATCCTGCGGGCTGTGCTGCGGCCCTCGCTACGATTGAGGTCCTCGAAAAGGAAACCGCGTATCCGCGCCTGTTTGGATTGGGCGAGCGGATGCGAAGAGGGCTTTCAGAAATCGTGAGCCGCCTGGGTCTGAAGGCGACCGTGGCGGGCTTTGGTTCCGTGTTCCTGACTTATTTTCAGGAAGGTCCGGTCCGCAACTATTCCGACTTGCTCCGCAATGACGCGGACCTTTTCGTCAGCTACCGGACCCAGCTTATCGAGCGCGGGATCTTCAAGCTGCCGATGAACCTGAAGCGCAACCACGTGAGTCTTAGCCACACCGAAGAACAGATCGACCAAACACTCGAAGCCTGCGAAGACGTCTTGCGCCGACTGGCAAGGCAGGAGGCGACGGCGGCAGTTTCAAAATCATCAACGTGACGCAGAAGGAGGATGACGTCATGACTGAGGATTCCTTGGGCCACGGCGGGCCGCCGCGACAAGACCCGACGAGCATGGGCCGGCGCGAATTCCTGCTGGCGGGTGCGGCCATCGCCACGGCGCCGCGGCTCGGGCCTTCCGCCGGCTCCGAACCCATCCTCGATATTCATCAGCACATCTACTATCAGGGACGCTCCAACGAACAGCTCATCGCCCATCAGCGCTCGAACGGAGTGACGATCACCAATCTGATGCCGGGCGATGGATGGCTCCTTTCCGCCGTCGGCGGCAATGCCGACGTCGTCGCCTTCCAAGCCGAGCACTCCGGCGAATTCGTTCGCTTCGCCTGCGCCAATCCGGTTGAAGGCCGCATGTTCGACTTCGGCGGCTCGGTCGTAACCGGGGAAACAACTCCCCCGCCAGCGTCCGTCCTGGAGGTGAGCGGGAGAAAGCCGGCGCCTTTCGGCCTCAGTTGGCCTTCGGTGGACGTGAAGCTGCGCGCCTGGGGACTGGGAGCCCAGGGACCCAACGCGGCCATCGGAATCGGCGAAGAGAAGTTTCACGTCCCGGTCGATTCGCCGGAGATGGACCAGATTTACCGCCTCGCCGAGGAGCTAAGCGTTCCGGTGCTCATTCATTTCGAACATCAGCGTTACAGTCTGGGAATCGAAAACCTCGAGAAGGTCCTGAAGCGCTACCCGCGCGTGAACTTCATCGGCCACGCGCAGACTTGGTGGGGAAACATCAGCGCCGACTTGGATCCTTTGGATTACTACCCCAAAGGTCCCGTCAAACCCGGCGGCCTGATTGACCGCCTGCTCGCCGAGTATCCCAATATCTACGGCGACCTCTCGGCAGGTTCGGGTTTGAACGCCATGACGCGCGATCCGGACTTCGCGCGCGGCTTTCTCGACCGTCATTATCACCAACTCATCTGGGGGAGCGACTGCGAGTGCCGTGACGGGAAGGGCGGCGGAACGCGGGACGAATACTGCATCGCCGCAAGCTGTCTGGCTGCCCTGCGTCAACTGGTTCCAGACCGGCTCAAGCTTCACCGCATCCTCTACGAAAACGGCGCCGCCCTGCTGAAGCTTTCGCACCCCTGAGGTTGTGGCGAACGCGCATTCGCACCTTCGCGATTTTCGTTGGCTGGATCGGTTCGTGGTATGAGAGTGTCGTGGACTTGGTAGCGCTACCGGGAATCGAACCCGGGTTTTGAGATTGAGAATCTCACGTCCTAACCCCTAGACGATAGCGCCGCGTCTTGCTGCCCAACTCAGAATACAATACGACGCGAAGACTCGCAAATAACACGCTGGCGATTGCGCTCTCACGGCGAGGCTAGAACTTCGTCGTGGACGACAGGTTGAACTCCCGCACCTTCATCGCCGGCACCACCATCTCGAAGCTCTCTTCGCCGGCCGTGCGCTCGGGCGGACCCAGCATCTCGACCTGGCCGAGCATCTCGATGATGCTTTGGTTGAAGCGGAAATTCTTCACGCCGTACTCGACCTTGCCGTTCTCGATCCAGAACGTGCCGTCGCGCGTCATGCCCGTCAGGATCTTCTGGTAGGGATCAACCTCGCGAATGTACCAGAGGCGCGTCACGAGCAGGCCGCGCTCAGTCGAGGCGACCATTTCGTCGACGCCGCTCCGGCCGCCATCGATCACGATGTTCATCGGCGCTTCGCCGAACTCGTTGGGCAGCGGAAATCCGTGGCCCGTAGGTGTCGCACCCACTTTGTGCGCCGTTTGACGCGCATAGACCAGGTTCGAGGCTACACCTTTCTCGATCAGATGGACGCGCTGGCGCGGCATGCCTTCCCAGTCGAAGGGCGGCCCACCCTGCGCCGGATGATACACGTCATCGCGGATATTGATGTTCTCGCCGAACAGCTTCGTCCCGACGCGTCCCGTGAGGCAACTGCGCTGCTCGTGGACGGCCAGGCCGCCGAAGTCCATGAAGAGGAACCCGAGCATGTCGAGCACCGCCGCCGGCTCCAGGATAATCGTGTATTTCCCCGGTGGTATCTCGCGCGGATCGTGGCTCTCGAGCGCCTTGCGCGCCGCGCGGTCAGCGAGCGTCTCGGGCTCGAGTTCCTCGAAATTATGCGCCGTCTTCTTCGCCCATCCCGAGCTTGACGCGCCCAGCATGGTCACGGAGAATTCCGAAACCGTCTCTTCGTGGTAAGCCCTGAGGCCGCGCGAGTTGAAAAGAGCATAAACGGCCGCCCCACTCGAATAGACGCCCGCCGCGGTCAGCGAATCCTTCTCCGCACGGCCGATCGCCTTGCGCACGGTCTCGGCGCGCGGCTGCGGACTCAACTCCGCCGTCTTCGAGTCGAACCGGTCGACCGAGCGATAAGTCTGCGGACCCGGCATGCGCAGCAGGTCCGGATCCGGCGGTTGTAGTCGCGCCAGTATCAGTGCGCGCTCGGCCACTTCGCGGATCGACTCTTCGTCCAGCTTGTTGGTGCTGGCGCGCGCCGTCCGCTGATCCACGACCGCCCGCACCGAGACCTGGACGCCGTCCTCGACCACATTCTGGTGGATCACGTTGTTGGCGAAGCGAGTGAGCGAGTACGAATTCCAGGTGATGATGGCCTCGGTCTCATCGGCCGTCGACCACTTGAGGACTTTCTTGAAGACTTCGTCAGCGCGTTGGCGTGTCAGCATAGATTGGGTCAACTGTAGCGCCGGTCTGTGACCGGCGGCCTTGCTTTCTTCCATCATTTTCGCCGCTCATAGAGCGGCGCTACAGCTTAGTCTTCATCCCGAATACGCGACGCCGACCTTGACTTGGCGGAAGCGCGCCGGTGACGCGCCGTGTCCGGTGCCCATCGTCTGCATAGGCTGGCCCTTGCCGCAATTGGGCGTGCCCCACAGCACCCACTCGTCGCGCCCGCAGATCGCGTCACAGGAATTCCAGAACTCGGTGGTGATGCCGCCGTAACTCGGGTTCTTGAGCATGCGCGTCTTCTTGCCGTTCTTGATCTCCCAGCCGATTTCCGTCCCAAACTGGAAGTTGTAGCGGCGATCGTCAATCGACCAGCTCCGGTTGGTCTCCATGTAGATGCCGTCGTCGGTCGAAGCGATCAGGTCGGCGAGCTTGGCCGAGCCGGGCAGCAGGCTCACGTTGGTCATGCGGATGAGCGGGATGCGGTTCCAGCCCTCGGCGCGCATGGTGCCGCTCGAGCGCGGCAGCTTCACCTGCGCGGCCGTCTCGCGGGAACTCAGGTAGCCGACAAACAGGCCGTCCTTGATGATGGGCGTCGACTGGGCAGGGACGCCTTCGTCGTCGTAGGCGAAGGTGCCGAGTCCAGGACCATGCTCGACGGTCGCGTCCGCCACCACGTTGACGATGTCCGAGGCGTACTGGAGCGAGTTCAGCTTGTCGAGCGTCAGAAAGCTCATGCCGGCAAAATTGGCTTCCGTGCCGAGCACGCGGTCGAGCTCGATGGGATGTCCGATGGACTCGTGAATCTGCAGGCCGACTTGCGAGCCACCCAGGATGATGTCCTTCACGCCGCTCGGACACTGCTCTGCCTTGAGCAGCGCGACACACTCCTCGGCGATGCGCGGCGCGTTCCCCACCAAGTCGATCTCTTCTACCAACTCGTAGCCACGGGTCTGATACTGTCCGCCGAAGGAGTTCGGATAGGAGCGCCGCTGAATCTCGTGTCCGGCGAACGCCGTCGCCACGAAGCCCGCGCCGGTCTGAGTTTTGAGCTGGTGGATGTCTGAACCGAGACTCGAGAGGAAAAGCTGGTCGATGCGCCGGAAGTCGAGCGCCGCCTCGGCGAGCGTGATTCCCTGGACCTTGCGCACCTCGCCATCCACTTTGAGCAGCAAGTCGAGGCAGGCGGCCACCGGCACGGTGAAGGGATCAATCGCGCAAGGACTCTCCCAACGGTCGATTACCTTCTCCTCGGGAGCGAGTTGGACGTCCTCCTTCTTGCACAAGGCGCTGGCACGCGCCACCGCCACCGCTTCCGCCGCCACCCGGTCGACGTTCGAGCGCGACAGGTCGTCAGTGGAGGCGAATCCCCAGGCGCCGTCGGCAACCACCCGCACGCCCAGCCCGTAGGACTGCGACTCGCGCACTTGCGCGGGCGCGCCGTTCTTGGTCGAGAGATACCGCTGGCGGATGTCCATGACGCGCACGTCGGCGTAGCTCGCGCCGCGCGCCACCGCGGTGTCTAACGCCTGCTTGGCAAAGTCTCTCATTCGATGCCTTTGTTGATTCTAAAAGACTTCTTCGGTTCGTTCCTTAGTTTCTGCTATCAGCGATTAGCTATCAGCCTTCAGCTTCAAAGTGCTCCGCAGGTTTCGCAGATGGCGCAGCAAGCCAAAACTTCGCGACCCTTAGGCCGCTGGTGGGGCTGTGCTTCTGCCACGCGCCTTCACTGATTCTAAACAACTTCTTCGGTTCCTTCCTTGATTTCTGCTATCAGCGATTAGCCAGCAGCCTTCAGCTTCCAAAGTGTCATCCGCAGGATTTCGCAGATTTCACAGAATCAGCAACAGCGAACCCCAAGCTTCCTGGTTCTAACTTCCAGCGTGTAAGTGCTGAACCGCGAATTCTACTCCTGCTGATTCTAAATGACTTCTTCGGTTCGTTCCTCGAGTTCTGCAACTTCTGCCTTCTGCCTTCCCTACGTTCCCTCCGACCACGACGTCAGGTACGCCTCTTGCTCGGGCGTGAGCTTGTCGATTGTGACACCCATCGACTCGAGTTTGAGCCGTGCGACCGTCTTGTCGATGTCGGCAGGAACGGGATAAACCTTGGCTTCGAGCGACTTGGCATGCTTCGCCATATACTCGGCGGACAGCGCCTGGTTGGCAAAGCTCATGTCCATCACGACGGCGGGATGGCCCTCGGCCGCGGCCAGGTTGATGAGCCGTCCTTCACCCAGGAGATAAATCTTGCGCCCGTCGCGCAGTGTGTACTCCTCGACCGAATCGCGCGTCTGGCGCTTGCCGAGCGCCAGGGCTTCGAGGGCCGGGATATCGATTTCCACGTTGAAGTGGCCGGAGTTCGCGACCACCGCGCCGCTCTTCATGGCTTTGAAGTGCTCACTGTTCAAGACCGTCTTGTCACCCGTGAGGGTGATGAAGATGTCGCCGATTTTGGCAGCCTCGCCCATGGCCATGACGCTGTAGCCGTCCATGACCGCTTCGAGGGCGCGGGTCGGATCCACCTCAGTCACGATGACGTTCGAGCCGAGACCGCGAGCCCGTGAGGCGACACCGCGTCCACACCAGCCGTAGCCCGCCACCACCACACGCAGCCCGGCGAAGAGCAGGTTGGTGGCGCGGATGATGCCGTCGATGGTCGACTGTCCGGTGCCGTAGCGATTGTCAAAGAGGTGCTTGGTGTCCGCGTCGTTGACGGAAATGATGGGAAACTTCAGGACGCCGTCGTGCGCCATGCTGCGCAGCCGGATAACGCCGGTGGTGGTCTCTTCCGAGCCGCCCAGGATGCCGTGAATCAGCTCCGGCCGCTTGGTGAGGATGGTGGTCACGAGGTCCGCGCCATCGTCCATGGTGATCTGCGGCTTGTGATCGAGCGCCGCCTGGATGTGGCTGTAGTAGGTATCGTGGTCCTCGCCTTTGATGGCAAAGGTTGGGATGTGGTAGTCCTTCACCAGCGACGCCGCCACGTCGTCCTGGGTACTCAAGGGATTCGAGGCGCACAACACCACGTCGGCGCCGCCGTCACGCAACGTGATCGCCAGGTTCGCCGTTTCGGTGGTCACGTGCAGGCAGGCGGAAACGCGCAGTCCGGCGAGCGGCCGCTCCTTCGCGAAGCGCTTGCGGATGAGCCCTGACACTGGCATCCACTGCGCCGCCCACTCGATCCGCGTCTTGCCCCTCGAAGCCATGCCCAGGTCTTTCACGTCACAAGCCAGCTTTTCTGTCGTCGCCATATTACAGCGCTACCTCCTGCCGCAGCAGCGCGGCTTTGTCCGTTTTCTCCCAGGTGAATTCCGGCTCCGAGCGCCCGAAATGGCCGTAAGCCGCCGTCTTCTTGTAGATGGGACGCAGCAGGTCGAGCGATTCGATGATGCCGCGCGGAGTGAGCGAGAAATGCTCGCGGATCAGCTCGACCAGCGTGCAATCGTCGACGCGGCCGGTGCCAAAGGTGTCCGCCATGACCGAGACAGGATGCGCGACGCCGATGGCGTACGCGAGCTGTACCTCGACGCGGCTCGCGAGTCCTGCGGCCACGATGTTCTTCGCGATGTAGCGCGCCATGTAAGTCGCCGAGCGGTCGACCTTGGTCGGGTCCTTGCCCGAGAACGCGCCGCCGCCGTGATGCGCCGTGCCGCCGTAGGTGTCGACGATGATCTTGCGTCCCGTCAGTCCCGAATCGCCCACCGGGCCGCCGGTCACGAACCGCCCCGTCGGGTTGATGTGATACTTGGTGTTCTTGTCGAGCATGTGGGCGGGGATTACCGGTCGGATGACGCACTGCAGCACGCCTTCGCGCAAAGTCTCGTTCGAGACGGCGGCGGTGTGCTGGGTCGAGACCACGACGGCGTCCACGCGCACCGGCGTCGAACCTTCGTATTCGACGGTCACTTGCGATTTGCCGTCGGGACGGACGAAGTCGAGGATCTTCTTGCGGCGGACTTCAGCGAGACGCAGGCAGAGCTTGTGGGCCATCATGATGGGAAACGGCATCAGCTCGTCCGTCTCGTCGCAGGCATAGCCGAACATCAGCCCCTGGTCGCCCGCGCCGCCCGTTCCGACGCCCATGTCAATATCGCCGCTCTGGCGGGTCAGATTGACTTCGAGTTGGCAGGTGTCTGCCGTGAAGCCGCCTTCCGGGTCGGTATAGCCGATGTCGAGCACCGTCTGGCGGACCAGCTTCTCGATGTCCGGCTTGGCGGTCGTCGTAATCTCCCCCGCCACGTAGACGGCGCGGTCCTTGACCATAGCCTCACAGGCGACGCGCCCACGAGGGTCTTCCGCCAGCACGGCATCAAGCACCGCGTCTGACAACTGATCGCAAATCTTGTCAGGATGACCTTCGGTCACCGACTCTGAGGTAAACAGATACTTCCGGTTGTGTTCTCCGGACACGCGGAGCCTCCTTGTTCCCTTGGGGGGTTTCCCACCAGGACGCGTTCTGTGGATTCGGCTCAAGTCAAGCGAATCTTAGAAAGTAACACGGGCGGACAGAAGCGTCAACGCAGGATTCACCCTGGTGACTTCGTCGAGGATATCCCGCAGAGCACACACCAGCCCCCGACCTCATTTGGCGACGGCGCGCCGTGAGGTCAGATACGCCTTGATGAACGGGTCAATATCCCCGTCGAGGACGCGGTCGGCGTCGCCCATCTCGAACTTGGTGCGATGGTCCTTGACCATGCGGTAAGGGTGCAGCACGTAGGAGCGAATCTGGCTGCCGAAGGCGATGTCGCCCTTGGATTCTTCGAGCTTGTCGGCCGCCTCCCGCCGCTTGCGCATCTCGAGTTCGAAGAGCTTGGAGCGCAGCATCTTCATCGCCATTTCGCGATTGCGGTGCTGCGAGCGCTCGTTCTGGCACTGGACCACGGTGCCGCTCGGGCTATGCGTGATGCGCACGGCGGAATCCGTGGTGTTGACGTGCTGGCCACCCGCGCCCGTCGAGCGATAGGTCTCCGTCCTCAACTCGTCGGGCTTGATCTCGATTTCGATGTTGTCGTCGATTTCCGGGCTGACGAAGACCGAAGCGAACGACGTGTGGCGGCGCGCCGCCGCGTCATAGGGCGAGATGCGCACCAGGCGATGCACTCCCGTCTCTGACGCGAGCAATCCGTAGGCGTAGTCGCCCGTCACCAGAAAGGTCGCCGACTTGAGTCCCGCCTCTTCGCCCTGCTGATACTCGAGCAGGGTGAACTTGAAGCCGTGGCGCTCCGCCCAGCGCTTGTACATGCGCAGCAGCATCTCCGCCCAGTCCTGCGATTCGGTGCCGCCGGCGCCGGGATGTAGCGTGACGATAGCGTTGAGCCGGTCATTCTCGCCGCCGAGCAGCGTTGCCGTCTCGACGCGGTCGAGCGCCTCGCGCAGCCGGTCGAGCTCCGCGCGCAGTTCGCCTGTGACGTTCTCGCCCTCCCGCGCCAGCTCGAAGTAGGCGTCGAGGTCGGCAAGCAGGCGCTCGAGCTCGCGGTCCGTCTTCAGCGCTTCTTCGAGACGCCGCCGGGCGGGCATGATCTTCTGGGATGCTTCGGGGTCCTGCCAGAACTCCGGCTGAGCTATCTGCTTCTCGATAACCTCGAGTTCGCGGCGCTTGGCGGGGGCGTCAAAGAAAACTCCTGAGCTCGGTGGTTCGCTGCTTCAGGGGATCGAATTCACGCTGCAGTTCTTCAATCATTTGAACTCCTGTGTAGAGGCGGTCGAAGCCTGCCCTGGCGGAGCCAAGGACCGCCGAACCAGCCGTAGCGGCGGCCTCTGGCCGCCAGCCTTTTCGGCGCTCAGAGAGCGCCGCGACAGCAGTGCGGGCTTCGAGCGGTGCTACAGAATTTCAAGGCGCCGCCGCATCATTCATCATACAAATCACTACCCTCGCCCCTTTGGGGGAGAGGGTGGCGCGCCAGCGCCGGGTGAGGGGGTCCAATCCAACCGACACAGCGTTCATGGATTCTGACGAATCCGCAATCCGATGAACCCCAGCGCCACCGCCACACAAAGCCACGCGAACACATCGCCGTGGGCGTTATAGAACGTCCGCCGGCTCTCATAATTAAAGTGGCCGGGCAGGATCATCTCCCGATACCGCGGCAGCTCCTCAACCAGCCGCCCGTAGGGATCGACCACCGCCGTAATCCCGTCGTTGGTCGCGCGCAGCAGGTAGCGGCCGTTCTCGATGGCGCGGCAGCGCGAGATCTCGAGGTGCTCGGCGGCAGCTGACGAGTTCCCGTACCAGGCGTCGTCCGAGATATTCACCATCACGCCGGGACCAGGAGGTGTCAAGCGCCGCACCAGTTGCGGGAAGATGTCCTCGTAGCAGATGGAGACGCCAATCGCGCCGTCCGGGGTGCGCGCCGCCTCGATCTTCGACCCCGGAACAAAGTCGCTGACTCCGGTAATGATCTTGCGGATCTTTCCCGGGAACGCCCACGCCGGCACGTACTCGCCGAACGGCACCAGATGAATTTTATCATACTCGAGCATTTCCTCGCCGCGCGGGTCGAGAACGATGGCCGCATTGTGCGGAAGTGAATTGTTGGGCCCAGCGAAGGTGATGGTGTTGAAGACGACGTAGGCGCCCGTGTGCATCGCGGTCGATTGCATGGCGGCGTGGAACACGCGGTCCTGGGTGAAGAAGAATGGCGCCGGGTTCTCCGCCCAGAGGATGAGCGGCCGCGAGGCGAGCGACTGGGTGCGCGCCGCCGAACAATCCGGCAGCCCGCCCGGCGTCGGAGCCGAAGCCGCGGAAAACTCCGCGCAGGCCGCGTCCACACTCGTCTTGGTCAGGGCCATGAGGTGATGCGGGTCGCGCCAAGGCGCCCACTGCATCGCCCGTTCATCCAACGGAACGTTGGGCTGCATCAGGTAGGCGTCCTTGAGTTCGGGCGGCAAGACGGGAGGCCGGTAAATCCAATTGGTAGCAAGCAGCAGGACGAGCCAGATCACCGGGACGCTCAAACTCCATGCGGTGCGCGGCGCAAGCAACGCTGAGACCAATAAGGCGCTGGTCGCGATGGCGAGAAACGACAGTCCGTAGACCGCGGTGACCGAGGCGAGCTGACGCAGCCCGCTCGGCTCGACGGCATACCCGAGCAGGTTCCAGGGAAAGCCCGTGAAGTAGTAGGTGCGCGCGAGCTCAAGCGCCACCCACAGGAACGGTGCGAGCACGAGCGCCATCGACCGCGAACGCCGCGCCATCCAGGCTTCGACCAGTCCAAAGGTGGCGAGGATGACCGAGAAGATCGCGACCAGCAGTCCGAGCACGCCGGCTGAAAGCGCCAGGTTCAGTCCACCATAGTGCTCGACAACGTAGACGATCCAGTAGCAGCTCCCGGCGAGGAAGATAGCGCCCGCGACGAAGCCCATCACCGCGGCGCGTACCAGGCGCGTTTCGCTTACCACCGCCGCCACCAGCGGCAGACAGGCAATCCAGACGAGAACGTTCAGATCAAGCTTGGGAAAACACGCGAACAGCAGGAGTCCACTGAGGATGCTGGCGAGCCAGCGGTAGCCGGGCCGCGAGAGCAAACGGCTGCAGAGTCCGGAGTCTTCGGGAGGCGGTGAATCTTCAGCAGGGAGTTCGTGGTCTTCGACGGCGGAGGATGCTCGGTCAGCGTGCCGGTGGCCATTTTCAGGGATGTTCATCGTTCATTGGTGTACCGCTGATCGTCTCGGCGCAGGCTTCATCGCCCGAGAGGTCCATCTACTGGTGCCGGATGAAGGGTCTGAATCCCTCGCCGACCAGCTTCTGCCGTACCTTTTCCGCCTCATCGCGCGTGTTGAACGGTCCCACTTCGACGCGATACAGGTTGTCACCCTGCTTCGCCTGCGCGGGAGTCAAGGTGAAGGCCGCGTAGCCGCGCGACTTCAGCGTGCCCGCCAGGGTGTCTGCGTCCTGACGAGCGCTCGAAGCCGCGAGCTGAATCACAAAGGGCGTTGCCGGCGCCGAACTCGCGGGAGTCGCGGCGCGGGCCGGCGTGGGTGCTTCGTTGATGTTCGACTCGGAGACCTGCGGCGCGGCTCGGCGGCCCTTCTTCAGCTTCACCGACTCCGACTGCGCGCGCGCCTCGGCTGCCGCTTCCGTCAAAGGCGAGGGCGCGGGCGCCGGCGGCTCGACCTGGCTATTGTCGGGAGGTGTGTCCGCAGCCGGCTGGGGATTGACCGCGAGCTGCGAAGTGTCTGCCGTCGCCGAACCCGGTGTGGATGCCGAACTGCCAGTGGCCGGCGGATTGACCGTGGGCGGTACCGCACTCGACGCCGCCAGCCGTTCCGTCTCCACCTGGGCCGCCTGGGATGGCCGCTGGTTGTACCCCACCAGGAATCCCAGTGCGAAGAACACGCCGCACACCGCGACGCCGGCGAGGAAAAACATAATCAGGTGCCGTGTTGAAAGCCCTCTTGGCGTTCGATCCGTCATGGTTTAGCTCGCTGACTTGGGCGGCGTCGGAGGCAGATCCTTGGTAGATGCTTGCTCGGCCGCGCTCTTCCTTCCCAGCAGTCCTGCCAGCAGGTCGACCGGCAGTGGAAAGACGATCGTCGTATTCTTCTCGGTGCCGATTTCGATCAACGTCTGGAGGTAGCGCAGCGTGATGGCCACGGGTTCGCGGTTGATGACCGCTGCCGCCTCGGCTAATTTGGCCGACGCCTGGAATTCTCCGTCGGCGGCGATGATCTTGGCGCGCCGTTCGCGCTCCGCCTCGGCCTGCGCGGCAATGGCGCGCTGCATGTCCGGGGGCAGGTCCACCTGCTTGACCTGCACCTGTGTGACCTTGATGCCCCAGGGCTCCGTGTGCTCGTCGAGGATGGTCTGGAGCCGGGCGTTGAGTTTCTCGCGCTGCGAGAGCAGATCGTCAAGCTCGACCTCGCCCAGCACCGACCGCAGTCCCGTCTGTGCCGCCTGCTCGACGGCGTAGCGGTAGTTCTCCACCTCGACGATCGCCTGGGTGGCGTTGACCACTCGGAAATAGACCACCGCGTTGACTTTGAGCGAAACGTTGTCGCGGGTGATGATGTCCTGGGGAGGGACGTCCCAGGTGATGGTGCGCAACGATACTTTCACCATCTTGTCGATGGGCCAGAAAATCAGGATAATCCCCGGGCCCTTGTCCTTGCCGACGATGCGCCCCAGACGAAACACCACGGCGCGCTCGTACTCGCGCAGAATGTTGATGCACTTGAAGAACCAGATGAGAAAGATGAAGATGGCTACGAGCACAACCGGACTCAAAGAGTCCATGATGTCCTCCTACGTGTTCCAGCGCCGGCGCTCGTCGAGAGCGATCGAACCGGTCGCCAGGTCCGCGGCCTGATTCTATCGAGCTTCGGCTTCCGGCTCAACCACTAAAGTGAGCCCCTCGACGGCGCGCACGCGGACGCGCGCTCCGGCCGCGATGCGGGCGGGAGAGCGCGCTCCCCAGAGCTCGCCGTGCACCAGCACTGTTCCCGCAGGCTCGAGGTCGGTTTTGGCCACGCCCACCGCGTCGATCATCCCCGCCTTTCCGGTAATGGCTTTGCGCCGATGCGCGGCAATAACCAGCTTGAGCAGAATGATGCTGATGACCGCCAGTGGAATTGCGACTCCAAGAGCGGTTGAGAGGCGAATACGCGAGCCCGGCAGGGGCGAATCGACCAGAATCAGCGCGCCGAAGACCAGCGCGACGACTCCACCCACCCCCAAAATCCCGTGTGTGGGCGTGTGTGCTTCGAGCGCGAAGAGCGCCAGCGCAAGAATGATGAGGATCACGCCCGTGTAATTGATGGGCAACATGTGGAACGCAAATAGCGCCAGCACCAGGGCAATCGCACCCACTACACCCGGCGCCACCATGCCCGGATGCGTGAACTCGACGTAGAGCAGGAGCACGCCCAGCGCACCCAGGAGAAACGCGATGTTGGGATCGACGATGTAGAACAGAAACCGCTGCCGCGTCGTCATCACGTAGGGATCGAGCACCGCGCCCGCGAGGTGCAGCGTCGTGGTCGAACCGTCAAACCGCTTGATGGTCCGACCGTCGAAATGCGCGAAGATGTCGGCAGGCGAGTTGGCGATCATGTCGATCAGGTGGCCGTTGAGCGCCTCCGTCTCGGTATAAGAACGGCTCTGACGCACGCCTTCCTCCGCCAGCTTGGCGTCGCGACCCCGCCGGTCGGCGATACTGCGGATGTAGGCGGCCGAGTCGTTCTCCAGCTTTTCCTGCATCGTCTTGCCGATATCGTAGGCCCCAAGCACCACAGGATGCGCCGCGCCGGCGTGAGTCCCCGGCGCCATGACGGCGAGGTCGCCGGAGAGCAGAATGAAGAATCCCGCCGACGCTCCGCGCGCGCCGCTCGGAGCAACGTAGGTGATGACCGGCACGCGCGACTGGATGATCGCCGTGATGATCTCGCGCATGGAGCTCTCGAGGCCGCCCGGCGTGTCCAGCTCGACGATGACCGCCGGCGCGTTGATCTGGTTGGCGTGGTGGATGCCGCGCACGATAAACTCGGCGCTGACCGGCTCGACCATCTCGTCAAGCTTCACCTCGACGACGACCGGCGCGGTTTGAGGCGGCGGACTGACCGCGCCCCAACCCGAGGCAACAGCGAGCAGGCAAACGCCGATGGCCAGCAGCGCGCCAACCATGCACGGCGGCAGGGCGGAGCCGGCGTGGGTTTCGATTGTTTTGGAGATGGATCGCCTCAATAAGTCACCCGGCGCTGGCTGGCCGTTTTCTCGAGCGAACTTGGCATCAAGCGGCCGCTTCATGGCTTCCTCTTTTGAGGCGGCGAGCCATTCGCAGTCACACCGCCGCAGTTTACGGCTTGCTCCCCGACGCGTTCCTCGCCGGACGCTGGCTGATCTGGTCAATCAGGTTCTTGGCGTAGCGGTTGCCGGGGTCGAGAACCAGCGCGAGTTGGCTCTGGTTGCGCGCCGCATCGACCTGGTTGAGCGCCAGATAGACTCGCGCCAGCCAAACGTGGGCGGGCGCGCTGTCGTGCAACTTGAGCGACGATTCGAGCTCCGTCGCTGCCTCGCGGTGCCGGTTCTCGAGCTCGTAGACCTGGCCGAGCGCCAAATGAGCGTCGCCCGAACCGGGCAGCAGCGCGACGGCCTCCGTCAGCTCGTGTTCCGCCTCTGTCAACCGGCCCTCGGTGAGGAACTGCTGGCCTCGCGCCAGATGAACGTCACCGTGCTGCTCGGGCGGTTCCTTGGCGAGCGTCGCCTCCATGGCGTTGCGCACCGTGAGCGAGAGCAGGCGGAAAGCGCGGCCGTCATAGTGCTTCTTCAGGCGCGTCCAGGGCAGGATATCCTCGTCGGCCGTCAACTTCCCTGAATCGCCTTCGTGCTCGGTCAGCCACCGCTGCTCGCGGCGTTCGCCTGCCGCGTCGCCCAGCTTTTCGAGGACGGCACCGAGCAGCGCGTGCGCCGCGGGATCGTCATCGTTGGCACGCAGCGCCTCTTCAAGATGCTGCGCGGCCTGATCGTACTTGCGCAGATACCACAGGCAGGCGCCGAGATTGAAGGCGTAGTCGGGATCGGCGCGGTCGACGTCATAAGCCTTCTCGAAACTGGCGAGCGCCTCCGCGTAGCGGCCGCGGCGCGCTTCGAGCACTCCCAGGTTGTTCGAGACCTCCGCCAAGGGCACCTGGTTGACCAGCAGTTCGAAACTCTTTTCCGACTCCGGCTCGTGCCCGAGGAAAAATTCGTCGACTCCCACCAGGAACACCGACTCGAGATAATCCGAGTCCGAGGGCGTGAGCTTGCGCAGCCACTGCGCCGAGTCGGCATAGTCCTTTTGGTCGAAGTAGTATCTGCCCAGCTCGAAGGCGGCGGCGTGATCAGTGGGGTTCAGGCGGTCGGATTCCTGGAGGAAATGCGCCTTGCTATCGTGGTCCGTGGCCAGAAGGCCGCGCATGTAGTTCTCGAAGGCGTCGAGGCGAATCACCGGAAACTGGCGTGCGAAGTCCTCTTCGTTCCCCGTCACGAAGCTGGGATCCTCCGTCGCCAGCAGCCGCCAGACGAGCCGGGTCTGAAGCTCGACCACGTCCACCAGCTCTCCGGTCGCTTCGAGTTGCGGCTTGAGCTTCAAATGCCGCATATCGAGCAGGCGGGTGCGCGCCGCCAGCCGGTCGCCGGCGAGGGAGAAATTTCCGACCACGGCCCAGTCCACACCCAGGGTCTCCGCCACCTTGAACTCCGTCGCCAGGGTCAGCGCGGTGTCGGTGGGGACACCCAGCTCCTCATACGCCGCGATGCGCTCGTCCCGGCCCAACACGTAACGGCCCGGACCCGCCAGGCGGGAGGAAATCATCTCGGCGAAGCCTTCTGAAAGCCAATCAAGGTCAGGCCGCGAGCTTTGGTTCTCGAAGGGAAACACAAGGATGGTGCGCGTTTCTGGAGCGGCGCGCAGCTCTTGCCCGAAGACCACAGCCGCCAGGAGTATAGCCGCCAGCCGGCTGCTTCTGAAGAATCGCTCGCTCACTCTTTCACCTGATTGGATTATAACATCGACGCACGCCCGTAGCCTACCGCTCGAACACGGGCCACTCAGTCTGAAATCGCCACGGGGGGTTTCTTCATCAGCTCGACGTAGGCGGGATACTTGCTGATTTTCTGGAAGTCGGGGTCATCGTCGAGGCGCTTGAAGTCTTTGAAGCCGTCTTCCAGGGCGCGCCGCAAGTAGCGCACCGAGTCGTCGGGACGAGAGAGGGAGGCGAACACCTTGGCGAGGTAGAAATAGAACTCCACGTCGGTGCCGCGCGCCTCGACCACCGTCGCGGCCGAAGAGTGTTCGGTGAGGATATTGGGATCAAGCTCCAGCGCGGCGCGGTATTGCTCGACGGCCTCCGGAAACTTCTTCATCTTGGAGTAAGAGGCGCCCAGGTTCATGTGGAAGGAGGCACTATTGGGATTGAGCACGATGGCGCGCCGGTAGTACTTCAGCGACTTCCGGTACTTCCCCGTCAAAAAGTAGATGGTGCCGAGGTTGTTCCAAGGTTCGCCGAAGTCGGGTCTGCGGCGCTCGGACTCCTTATAGGCCTTTTGCGCCTGGCGGTAGTCCATCTCGAGCTGATAGGAGATGCCGAGCTTGTTCCAGAGGAGGGCGTTCTCATAATTTCCTTGCTTGAGCGCCCGATGATAGTAGTCAACCGCGTCGGCGTAGGCCTTCCGGGCAAGAAAGATATCAGCGCGTTCCTCGGAAGTGATTGGGCTGACCCGCGTCGCAGTGGGGCTGATTTGCGGGACGGAAGCCGACTCGGTTTGGGCTTCCGCGGCCCGTGAAGGTGTCACGGCCAACGCCGTCAGCGCCAGAACGAAGATGGAAAGTCCCCGAGCTCGCACTCCCAGGCATGGCAGGCGGTGGTTTCCCGCCGACACGGAACGCCGCGGCAGATTGGAACGACTACCCACAGCCTTACTCCCCGGTTGGAAGCAATTATACTCCTCTTCCACTTCCACGGATACAAGTTAATGGTAGTGCTCCAGTTTGCGGTTGTAGCGGCGGGTTGATCCCGCCAAGTGGCGGCATAAAGCCGCCGCTACGTCAAACTGCACCACCACGAAGTTAATCGACCGTAACCGGCGCTTAGGGCTTCTTGTCGTCGGGCGGCGGAGGCGAATCCGGCTTTCCTCCACGCCCCTTGAAGATGGAGATGAATTTCTTCAGCGCGCCCGGCTTCTTCGGCGGCTGAGTAGACGCCTTCGTGGACCCAGGCAGGTTGGCATCCGAGGACTGGCCTGCTTCGTCCGGAGGCTCAGGTCTGGATGAGGATGGCAGGCCCGCGGCAGACGGAGCCGCGGCCGTCGCGCCCGGCGACGAGCCTCCGAAAATCTTGTGGAACAATCCCGCGACGCCGTGTGTCACGCCTTCGAGGAGGGTCGGCGAGCGCGGCTCGCTTCCCTCGATGAAGTATTCCGGGCGCGTCGTCAGGTTGCTCGGGTCGCCGGGGTTGGCCGCGACCTCCGCGGTGACGATGCCGGGCGGAGGAGTGAAGTCGTGGACGTTGTGATAGTCGGGGAGCGCCGTGGCGCGCTTCATGAACTCGGTCCATGCCGGCAGAGCCGACGCCGCCCCGGAAAGGTGCAACTCGCTGTCGTCGTCGTAACCCACCCAAACCACGGCGAGCAGATTCGAGGTGAAGCCGGCGAACCAGCCGTCATGACTGGTACCCGTCTTGCCCGCGGCCGGCAACTGGAAGCCGCGACTGCGCACACCCGCCGCCGTCCCGTTGTTGATGACGGTTTGCATCAGGCTGACCATCAGATACGCGACGCGCGGGTCAAGCACGCGCCGCGTGGTCTCCTGGCGCTCGCCCAGCGCGCGGCCTGAGGCGTCGTCGACCACCAGAATCGAGCTGGGCGCTTCGTACTCGCCCTCATTGCTGAAGATCGTATACCCGCCGGCGACCTCGAGGGGCGTCGCGACGTAAGAACCTAGCGCCAAAGCGGGAGTCGCCAGCAGGTCCTTGTTCATGCCCGCCGCGATCGCCAGGTTGCGCACCTTGTCGTAACCCGTCATCTCGGCGAGCCGCACCGTCGCGACGTTCATCGAATCCTTCAGAGCCTCGCGCACCGTTACGGTGCCGTGGTACTCCTGCTTGTAGTTGCCCGGGTCGTAGGTCTTGTCTTCGTAGACGAAGGTCGTAGGCTCGTCGTCGAGGAGCGTGGCCGGCGTGATGACAGGCTGTGAGCCGTCCACCGCCGAACTCAACGCCGCCGCATAGACGAAGGGCTTGAACGATGAGCCCGGCTGGCGACGCGCCAGCACGTGGTTCAACTGGCTGACACCGTAGTTCCGCCCGCCCACCAGGGCGCGAACCTCGCCGGTGTGCGGGTCGAGGACCACCAGCGCGACCTGCGGCTGGTTGGGGTCCTCGGGGGGCGAATTCTTGCGCCGCCGCTTCTGGACTTCCTGGTCGACCTCGACCATGCCGGTGCGCACCGCGTCCGAAGCGGCCTGTTGCAGATCAAGGTCCAGCGTGGTGTAAACGCGGTAGCTCTGGGAGATCAGGTCGCGCTCGGGGAACTGGGCGAGCAACTGATCCTTTACCATATCGACGAAGAACGGCGCCTGGTTGCCCTCGATATTCTGCTGCGCGAGCCCGAGCGGCGCGGCTTCCGCCTGCGTCGCTTCGGCGGCGGTGATGAATCCATCGTCCTGCATGCGCCGCAGCACGTAGTTGCGGCGCTCGGTGGTGCGCTTGGGATTCTTGTAAGGCGAGTAGAGGTTCGGCCCGCGTATCAGGCCCGCAAGCAGCGCCGACTCAGGCAGATTCAGGTTCCGCACGTCCTTGTTGAAATAGGCGTCGGCGGCTTCGCCGAACCCGTAGATCGAGAAGCTGCCGCGCTGGCCCAGATAAATCTCGTTGGCATAGAGCTGGAAGATCTGCTGCTTGCTCAAGCGCTGCTCCATGAGCAGAGCGAGCATCACCTCCTCCACCTTGCGCCGGAAGGTACGCCGGCGGGTGAGGAAGAAATTGCGCGCCAGTTGCATGGTCAGGGTGCTGCCGCCCTGGGCGCGCTCGTCGACTTTGATGTCTTTCACCGCCGCGCCCAGAATCCGGTAGAGGCTCACGCCGTGATGCGAGAAAAAGCGGTGATCCTCGGCGGCAAGCACGGCGTTCACCATGACCTGGGGGACGTCGTCGTAGCCGATAAGCCGCCGCTTGGCGCGGCTGCGATCGAACAAGGTGGTGACGAGTTCAGGCTCGAGATCGTAGTGGTCGGGCGGCGTACCGGAGGGCGTCGCGGCGCCGAGCGTTGCGCCGCCGGACGTGCCATGAGACGCCGGCGAGCCGTCGAGCAGGTTGACCGCGGCGATACGCCCGCCCTGGAAATCCAGGACCGCTGCCCCTTCATGGAGGTTGGGATTCTGAAAGAACGACGCCGGTCCCGGATGAATCTCGAGCCGGCCACCCGTCAGCTTGTAAGAGCCGAAGCCGGAGTTCCGCTCGTCACCCTCGATATACTGCGCCCGGCGCAAGCGCGCTTCGACGGCCTCCGGCGTGATGACTTCGCCCACGAACACCGGCGTCGGCGCGGAGAAGACCATCGAGGCGTTGGTGAACACCTCGCCGCTCAGCCGCGCGTCGATCATGCGCGAGAAATGGACGTCGAGATAGACCAGAAAACTGGTCGCGAGGAGGACAAACAGCAGGGCGCCCCCGAGCAATCCTTGCTGCCAGCGGGGCAGATACACCAGTTCCCGCCACCACGGGTCGCGGCGCGACTTGATACGACGGCGCGTTCTAGAGGGAGTTTGAGCGGCCACGTTCTATAGAAAGCGGTTCACGGTGGAGGGCGCGAAATGCCGAACCCAGTCGTCGAACTCCAGGTTCACGGGGACGGAATATGCATTGGCCATGCAGCACCCCGGTTCCCGACCAGCCACCGGGCTAGCGGAGGTACTCCCCCCTCAGCACCTCGACTACATTCTCCAGTTTAACATCGCGACTCTGCTTTGTCGAGCGCACGAGGATTTCCGCCTGTCTTTGCTGGAACTTACGCTTGCCCAGGGTGACGCGGAAGGGGACTCCGACGAGGTCCGCGTCCTTGAACTTCACTCCCGGGCGCTCGTCGCGGTCGTCGAAGAGGACGTCGATCGAAGCGGCCTGCATCTCGCCGTACAGCTTCTCCGCCGCCTCACGCAGCGGCGCGTCGTCCATATTGGCGGCGGTCAGGATCACGTCGAAGGGGGCAATGGGGCGCGGCAGGAACATGCCGTCGGCGTCGTGATTCTGCTCCACCGCCGCGCTCAGGATGCGCTCGATTCCAATCCCGTACGAACCCATGACGAGCGGGACTTCCTTGCCGTCGGCATCCAGCACCGTGGCGTGCATCGTCTCGGAGTAGCGGCGGCCCAGTTTGAACAAGTGACCGAGCTCGAGCGTCTTGATGAGGCGCAGCGGCTGGCCGCAGCGCTCGCACAGGTCGCCCTCAACCAGGACGCGCACGTCGCGGTACTCGGCGGCGAAGTCGCGCCCCGGGGTGGCGTTGCGCAGGTGCGTGTCGTCGCGATTGGCGCCGGTAATCATGTTGCGGCGTCCTTCGAGCGCCTGGTCAGCGATGATGCGGACGCCCCTGAGGCCGACCGGCCCGAGTGACCCGATGTGCGCGCCGTGGAGTTTGAGCGCCTCCTCGGGCGTCGCGGGGCGGAAGACGTCAGTTCCCAGGACGAGCGCCAGCTTGGTTTCGCTGAGTGAGTGGTCGCCGCGCAGCAGAATCACCACCGGCTCGCTCCTCACGACGTAGTCGAGCGTTTTGATCATCCGCACCGCACTTTCGCCCGTGAATTTCACCAGGTTGTCGATGGTCTTCTGGCCGGGAGTAGGAAACGGCTCGGGCGCGGCGTCACCGGGCGGGTCGTCGATGTGCGGCGGCTTGGCGCCCGCCTTTTCAAGATTGGCCGCGTAGCCGCAATCCGACACCGCAATCCAGTCCTCGCCCGCGTCGGTCGGCGCCGTGTACTCGCTCGAGATGCTGCCGCCCATCATCCCCGAGAACGCCTCGACGTAGACGCTCTTGAGACCGCAGCGGTCGAAGATCTTCTTGTAGGCGCCGACGTGCTTCTGGTAGGCGGCGTCGAGCCCCGCGTCGTCCAGATCGAACGTGTACGCGTCCTTCATCAGGAACTGGCGCAGGCGCAGCAGGCCGGATTTGGGACGCGGCTCGTCGCGAAACTTCATCTGGATTTGATACCAGATCTGCGGCAGTTGCTTATAAGACCGCAGCTCGCCGCGCGCGATATTGGTCATCTCCTCTTCGTGCGTCATCCCCAGGCACATCTCGTGCTGGCTGCGGTCCTTGAGCTTGAACATCACGTCGATGTTCCAGCGCCCGGATTCCTTCCATAGCTCCCCCGGATTGAGCACCGGCAGATCGAACTCCTGCCCGCCGATGCGGTTCATCTCCTCGCGAACGATCTGGATGATTTTCAGGAACGACCGCTGCGCCAGATACAGGTGCGCGTAGAGTCCTGCCGATACCTGACGGATGTATCCGGCACGCAGCAGAAGCTGATGGCTCGGGACTTCCGCTTCGGCCGGAATCTCGCGCAACGTGGGGATGAACAGTTGACTCCAACGCATCGGTTCGGCCTTTCTTGAATCTCCAGCTTGCAGGGTTTGGATCTCGCCGATCCGTGACGGCCACGGCGAGGCACGACACCTAGCCATTGGTAGTGGTCCAGTTTGCGGTTGTAGCGGCGGGTTTATCCCGCCAAGTGGCGGCATAAAGCCGCCGCTACGTCAAACTGCACCACTACCTAGCCATTGTTCTTGAGGAGCGCCGAGGTTGTCAAGGAAGGGTCGCGGTGTCATTTGCCCCAAAAAGGATCTCCCAATCGACGTCATTCCCGCGAAAGCGGGAATCCATCACGAAGGCGGATGGAGATACCCGGCAGACGGAGTGGATTCCCGCTTTCGCGGGAATGACCTCCGCTGCAAAATTGAGCCGGTTCCAAATGACGCTACTACCCGAGGAAAGCCGCGCAGGGATCGGAGCTTCAGCTCCGGCACAATTGGGCAGGATGGGATTCGGGGCTTTGAGCCCCTGAAGCTTCAGGACCTAAGAACGGAAGTCACTTGTCCCCGCCCGACTTCTCCGCCACGGACTTCTCGCCGCCCGTCTTCGCGAGGTGCACTTGCTGCTCCTCCGCCTGGGAAGTGCGCACGGCGTAATCGAGCCAGCCGTCCATCGTGGCCTCGTCAGTCTCGCCCGTATAGTCGAACACCACGTTGCCGTCGCGGTCGAGGAGGGTGGTGTGCGGTATCACCTTGAAGCAGTACTTCTGGCGCAGCATCCTCATCTCTTCCGTCATCGGCTGGTCCACGTCGACAATCACGAAGTGGACGATGTCGCGGTACTTGTTGTACATGTGGACGGTAATGCGCGCCTGCCGCTTGGCGTTATAGCACTTCTCCATGTAGAAGATGATGTAGTTGGGCATGCCCTTGACCACGCCCGAGTCCATATCATCACCCGTGATGAGCGGCCCTTGCTTCCGGTTGTGGTCAGAGTAGTCCAGATGCGGATTGATTTTCAGATTCTCCGCGCCCGCCAGCAGGCACGGAGTGACGAGCAGGAGCGCCATCGCGGCCAGAGCTCGACTCCCCTTCATCGGTGCAATGTCCTCCTCTTCGAGAATCGTAGTATCCGGCGGCCCTCTCTACGTTGGGTAAGCCGGGCCGGACGAGCCAGACTTGCTTCCGGAACTTCGACGCCGAAATCAGGCGGCGCACTTCCGGAACAATCAATTTAGATGCGCCTCCCAAAGTAATGGTAACATCCCGGCGAACACCCAGTAAAGTATCTGGCAGGCGATGTCTACCAGACTATGATCCACTCCTCGGACGCCTTCGAGCGCGCTACCCTGCAACCTCTGCGCCGCGTCGCGGCATCGCGTTATCTCACTGGCGTGCAGGATTTGAGGACGTGATGCACCCAAATCTCGCCCCACACGACGTGATGACGATGTTCCTGGCGCTGGCGGTGCTGCTGGGCGGCGCCAAGCTCGCCGGCGAAATCGTGCAGAAGCTCGAACAGCCCGCGGTGCTGGGCGAGATTATCGCCGGGATCCTGCTCGGGCCGACGGTGTTCGGACACTTCCGCCCGCACCTTTACGACTTTATCTTTCCCTCGACCGGCTCGGTCCCTATCGTCCTCGACGCCGTCACCACCATCGGCGTCGTGCTGTTCCTGCTGACCGCCGGCATCGAGATTGACCTCAGCAGCATCTTTCGTCAGGGCAAGAGCGCTTTGGCCGTCAGCTTCCTCGGCGTGACGATACCCTTCACGCTGGGACTCGCGGCGGCGGGCGTATTCCCGCGATTCCTGGGCGCCGAGCCCGACGCCAACCACCTGATCTTCGCCCTCTTCGTCGGCACGGCACTCTCCATTTCAGCCCTGCCGGTCATCGCCAAAATCCTCATGGACTTGAACCTGCTCAAGAGCGAGATGGGCACGGTCGTCATGTCGTCCGCCATGTTTGACGACCTGGTCGGGTGGATCCTCTTCTCCATCGTGCTCGGCATGATGAACGCCGGGGCGCATCCGCTGCGCGCCGCCCGCCACACCATCATCCTGGTGCTGGTCTTCGCCGGAGTCGTCCTCACCGTCGGACGCTGGCTCATCGACAAGCTCATTCCCCTGCTGCAAGCCCACACCACGTGGCCCGGCGGCATGCTGGGATTCATCTTCACTCTGACGCTCGGAGCGGCGGCGTTTACCGAGTACGCCGGCATCCACGCCATCTTCGGCGCCTTTATCATGGGCATCGCGGTCGGGGAATCCAAACACCTCAGGAAGCGCACCTCGGAGCACATCCACCAGGTGGTGACCAACGTCTTCGCGCCGCTCTTTTTCGCGAGCATCGGCTTGCGCACCAACTTCGTCACCAACTTCAATCTCGGCGTCACGGCGACGGTAATCGGCGTCGCTTGTCTCGGGAAACTGGTGGGCGCCGGTTGGGGTGCGCGCCTCGGCGGCATGGACCGCCGCACGGCGTGGGGCGTGGGCCTGGCGATGAACGCCCGCGGCGCGATGGAGATGATCCTGGGCATCCTGGCGTTGCAGGCGGGACTCATCCGCGAGCGCATGTTCGTGGCGCTCGTCGTCATGGCATTGGTCACGTCGTTGATTTCCGCGCCCGCCATGCGGTTCATCATCGGCCGCAAGCGTTCGCTCAGCCTGAAAGATGTGGTCACGAGCAAGCTGTTCATTCCGAGTCTGAGCGCCCAGACCCGTCAGGGTGCGTTGCGCCAGCTCTGCGATCTGGCCGCGCCCACGGTGGGCAATGTGTCCGACCGGTTTCTGCGCCTGGTCTGGGACCGCGAGCAGTTCTGGCCCAGCGGCTGGGAGCACGGGCTGGCGGTGCCCTACGCGCGCGTCAGAGGATTGCCCCATCCGCTCGTGGTGGTCGGCAAGTCGGGGGACGGCCTCGACTTCGACGCGCGGGACGGCAAGCCGGCGCGCCTCATCATCCTTATCCTGACTCCCGACAACCAATCGCAGAATGATTTGCTCGCCGACGCCGGTGAGCTGTTCAGCACCAAGGAAGCGATCGACCGCGCTGTGGGAGCCGGTAACTGGCTGGAATTCATCGCGGCGCTGAACGCGCCGGTGATGTAGGTTCGGGTGCGAGCTGCTGTAGCGCTGGTCGATGTCGAAGTGGGATTCCTTTCAAAACCACAGGTCATTCCCGCGAAGCCGGCGTCCTTGTGGCTTGACTCGACTTATGTACGTCGGATATATTGTACACATCGTTATCAATGGGATGCTGAGAGGTTCGGGAGACGCGAAGTGTGGAAAAACTCCGCATGTCGAATGGTTTGTGTTCGGGCAGCAGGCACAGCACTGCGGAACGGGAGGTCGCGAAAAAAAGATAGTTATTTTGAGGTCTAATAGATCCTAAGTCTTAGAAAACAAATGCTGTAATTAAAAACGAACTCAAAAACGAACTGTCATGAAAGTCAGCGTGGTTCCTAAGAATCTGATAAGATGGCACTTCGTCGCAGAAACCGACGGTGTCAGAATGCGTCAATGGAAAGGCATTGTTTTCAATATATTGCGGGAAATACTGTGCTCCGGAGGGAGTTCGTTTTTGAGAAGTGGCGCCGTCCACGAACGGGAATTGCGCCCCTTCCCCGCCTCCGCTAGAATGCCAACGAGGGCCATCAGGACGAAAGTTCAGCCGCACCTGGCAGGAGAATTGGCTTGACCGGCAAACTGCGGATCGCCGTCGGCTCGGACCACGCGGGCTTCGCGCTCAAGGAACAAGTGCGCGACTATCTCGTGGACCGCGGCTACGAAGTCGAGGATCACGGAACTAACTCTGCGGAGTCGGTCGATTATCCTGACTACGCCGAGAAGGTCGCGGCGCGCGTCGCCGCCCAGGAAGTCGACTTCGGCGTGGTAGTCTGCGGCACGGGTATCGGCGTGGCGATTTCCGCCAACAAGATTCCGGGAATCCGCGCCGCGCCCTGCAACGATACACTGACGGCGCGTATGGCGCGCGAGCACAATGACGCGAACGTCCTGACGCTCGGCGGACGCGTGGTCAGCGAAGCGACGGCGCGCAAGATTCTGGACATCTGGATCGCGACGCCGTTTGCCGGGGGCCGTCACCAGCGTCGCGTCGACAAGATCGCCGCGATCGGCCAACGCCACCACTAGGCCCTCGGTAGCGCTCGCAGCCTGCCCCCGGGAAAGGAGCGGCGACTCTTCTGTAGCGCCGCTCTATGAGCGGCGGCCTCGCCGGTCTTAGACCGGCGCTACGGCAATAAGGAGACGAACGTTATGAGTCCTTCCCTACCGTCACGCAACCGCCCGCTCGAAGAGGTTGATCCTGAAGTCGCGCGCGCCATCGAAGGCGAGGTCGACCGCGAAGCGCGCACTCTCGAGCTCATCGCGTCGGAAAATTTCGTCAGCGAGGCAGTGCTTCAGGCGCTCGGTTGCGTCATGACCAATAAGTACGCCGAGGGCCTGCCCGGCAAGCGCTACTACGGCGGATGCGAGTTCGTCGACGTGGTCGAGACGCTGGCCATCGAGCGCGCCAAAGAGCTGTTCAATGCCGAACACGTGAACGTCCAGCCGCACTCGGGCGCCCAGGCCAACCAGGCCGTCTACATGACCGTCCTCAAGCCGGGCGACACGGTGCTCGGCATGAACCTCGCGCACGGCGGCCACCTGACGCACGGCCATCCGCTGAACTTCTCGGGCAAGATGTACAAGATTGTTCCCTACGGGGTGCGCCAGGATACCGAGACCATCGATTACGATGCGCTCGAGCGGCTGGCCCTGGAGAATCGCCCGCGGCTCATCATTGCGGGCGCGAGCGCCTATCCGCGGACGCTCGACTTTGCGCGCTTTGCCGACATCGCGCGCCAATGTGACGCGCGGCTCATGGTCGACATGGCGCATATCGCCGGACTGATCGCCGCCGGGCTCCATCCCAGTCCCTTCCCGCACGCCGACTTCGTGACTACCACCACCCACAAAACGCTGCGCGGTCCGCGCGGCGGCATGGTGTTCTCGAAGGCGCAGTATGCGAAGGATCTCGACAAGATCGTCTTCCCCGGCATCCAGGGTGGCCCGCTGATGCACGTTATCGCTGCGAAAGCCGTGTGCTTCCATGAGGCGCTCCAGCCCGAGTTCCGCGAGTACCAGCGCCAGATTCTGGTGAACGCACGCGTCCTCGCCGAGACGCTCGCTGCCGAGGGATTCCGCATCGTCGCGGGCGGCACCGATACGCACCTCATGCTGGTCGACGTCTTCTCAAAGCAAGTCACCGGCAAGCAGGCTCAGGAGGCTCTTGAGACATCAGGTATTACTGTAAATAAAAATGCTATCCCGTTTGATGTTAACCCTCCTATGACGGCGAGCGGCATTCGTGTCGGCACTCCCGCCGTCACCACGCGCGGCATGAAAGAAGCTGAGATGCGGCGCATCGGACGCTGGATCGCCGAAGTGCTGCATCATCTCGGCGATGAACGGGTCGTCCAGCGCGTCAAGAGCGAAGTCGAATCCCTCGCCGAGCAGTTCCCGCTCTACGAAAAGCGCCGCGCCGCAGTCGCCAGCAAGCTAGGCTAGAAGTGAACCAATGAGGCAAGTCGTCATCTACCCCGGCGAGGACGGCTACTGGGTTGCCGAGTGCCCGAGTCTTCCCGGCTGTGTGAGTCAGGGCAAAACGCGGGAAGAAGCCACCGACAATATTAAAGAGGCGATCCGAGGTTATGTTGCGGCCCTCGAAGCCGACGGCCTTCCCGTTCCCAAGGAACGCTTTGAAGTGCTCGTCGTGGCAGTATGAGCAAGCTACCACGAGTGTCGGGCAGGGACTGCGTCAAGACGCTCATCCGCGCCGGCTTCCAACTGAAGCGACAGGAGGGCAGCCATATCATCTTGCGCAGGGACGAGCCGTTTGCTCAGTCGTTGTTCCCGACCATCGCGAGCTTGACGTGGCACGCTGCGCTCGATAATTCGGCACGCAGGAATGAGTGTTGATGAATTCGTCGAGCGCTTGGGCTAAGTACGGCGGCGGCGATCCATGTCCAAGCTCATCGGAGTATTTGTCGACGCCGATCCGCGCGTCAAATCGAACTACGGCGGCTGGTTCATAGAAGTCACACCGTGGTTGAAACTGCTTCGCCGGCAAGGGCACCGATTGGTCTGGGTGTGTCCTCGGCGCTTCCCGCATCCCTTCGAGCGCGGATGCTACCCGGCGTTCCGAGAGCTGTTTGACGCGGTCCTCGTGGATGAGCTCCGCGACATCGACTTGCTCTATCTTCCCTGCTACACGGGCGGTTATGCGCCCTGGGTCTATGCGGCGGTGAGCGATTGCCTGGCGCAGCGCAAGATCGTTGTGGCGGACGAGAGCGACGGTTATCTGGGGCTCATCGAGCGCTTCGGACGGACCGCCGGGTTCCGCGTCATCGTACGCTATCGGCACTCGGTCGCAGCGAAGGACGCCGTCTACATCCCGTGGCCTTATCATGCCGACCTTGAGCCCGCATGCGGCGTGCCACCGAAGTCTCGGGATTTCATCTTCCTCGGCAACGAGTATGGGCGCGGGCGGAGGATCGCGCCGTACCTCGCGAGCATCGGGGAACTGCGGCCGCTGGTGATTGGCCGTTGGGATGGCATGCTGCGCACGCGCCTTGCATCAGCGGGCGTACGTTTCAGAAAGCCAGACTACCGTCATCGCTCGGCGCTGATCGCGAGCGCCCGGTGCACGATCAACCTCGTGCGCCGCAGTCTCAAGCATTTGGGGCTCGTCCCTTCACGCGTTCCGGACTCGATTGCGCTCGGCACGCTCGTGCTGTCCGAGGCGTACGGCAACGTTGCCGACTTCCTGCCCCGCCGCTACGTATTTGAGAATCCTGCACAGTTCATGGCGAGGGTGAAGCAGATTGTCGGCTTGAGCAAACCGAGCTATCGAGAGCGTGTCGAAGAATGCCGGCGGCACATCCGCAAGTTTGCCTCGATGGAACGCTTCGAGGACCTGTTCTTGAGCCGCTTCATGTAAGTCAAGCGCGCCACGGATGTCATGCCGAGGAGCCAAGGGCGACGGAATGACACGGCTGAGAACATTGTTCAGCAAACTGCTAGGCGCCGGTGGCGAGCTTTATTTCGGCGGAGCTTCGCCCGACTTGAAGACGGTCCACGGTCCGGCTTTCATATCGCGCAGCACCGGAGCTTGCCAGGCATAGTCGGGATGCGCCTTGAGGAAGGGAGCAGCGAGGAAATCTTCGCCACAGGGATGACCGCGTCGCGCCACCAGACTCATCGCCTTTGCCATGGTGCTGTCCATAGCCTTGCCCTGCACCGCGCCGCCGGGATAGTACGGCCCCCAGTCCCAAACGTTGACACCATCGGGCGACGATTCCACGTGGCCGCAAAGCGTCCGCGAGTCCGCGTCCTCTTTCTTCTGGTAGGTGTCGTAATGGTCGGAGAGGAATTGCTCGGCGAGTGCGACGTCGATCTTGCCCTTCGACTTTTGCATCAACTCTTCCCAGCGCACACGGCGCGCATTCGGCGAAGTCTCCGGATTATCGGGATCAAATGTGGTGTCTTCCTTGATGACCTTGGGATCGCGCGCCCAATTCGAGCCCGCGAAATAGCCATCGCGCGTGCGCCACACTTTGTACGCCTTGAGTCCCAGCTCGAACTGCGCGATTTCGCCGGTCTTGTTGTCGCCCAGCAGCCAGTCGTTGGCGTAGCCGCCGTTGTTGCCGTCGAGCATGATGCGGACGTAGTCGTCGATCGAAGCCGCGTACTGGAGCGCCCGGCGCGAGCGCACGAACTCGGGCTTGCCGTTCGGATCCCAGCCGCGAAACTGGCTGATGGTCGTCTCGGTGATCATGATGCCGTCGGAGTTCACGCCGAAATCGTCGTCGCTGGTGATGACGCCTGGGAAACCGTCCATCAGGATGCGATAACCGTGCTCGGGCTTGATGTCGAAAATAATCGTCCAGCGCTCGCCGTCGAGGATACTCGTCCAGTTGTTGTGAGCGATGACGATCTTGTGGTCGCGCGTGTAGCTGCCGGTGGCGACGAAGGCGCTGCAGTTGCCGGGACTGGTGAGGTGCGGCGCGCTCGCCACCTTGTGCTGTGCGTTGTACCAGGGAACGTAGTAGTCGGGCAGCTCCTCGAAGGCGTTGAGGGCGACAACGTCATCGAGGTCCATCTTGACGCCATGCGCCGTCAGCCCCGCCGCGATGCCCCGGAGTTCCTGCTGATACTCGGGCTCGATCTTCGGCCAGAGCATGTCGTGAGCGGCCTGGCGGAAAAACTCCCAGTCGCGCTGGGTCGAGTGCGTGTCCTGGAGCCTCACGGCTTGAAAGGCGTCGGCGATCTCCGGCGCGAGCAGATACCCGTGCTGGTACCCGATGCGCTCGGGCGAGCCTTCCAGATGAACGTAGATCCAGCGGCCGCGTTCGAACCGGTAGGCGCCCTGCAGACGTGGGTCGGCGGGCGACGCCGCTGGCCCGGGCTCAGTCCTCGCGGCAGCTCTGACTGCAAGCCGCCTCATCCCGGAGGACCGCAGCGCGGCCCACACGGGCACGAGCAACAAGCTCATCCCCAGGATGATCGCCAAGCTCAACCACTCGGCCCGCCGCTTGGACTCCATGCCTCCGCCTCCTGTGAACCTCGCGAACGATGCCGCGCGCGCCGGCCCGAGAAAGCTGACCTTCGCATCGTAGCGGGCTCACGCCGCTTCCAAAATCGCTTGCGCCGCAGTGTATCCGCTTTTGACGGCGCCTTCAATCGTGGCGGGCAGTCCGGTCGAGGTCCAGTCACCCGCGAGATACAGATTTCGTACTGGCGTCGTCGCCAGTGGGCGCAGGCTTTCGGCTTCCGGAGTGGGCGAGAACGTCGCGAAGCGCTCCTTGAGGATCAGCGAGTGGAGGAGCACGGCTTCACGCGAAGCCGGGATCAGTTCACCCAGTTCACGCAAGGCGAGTGCTTGCAGATCCTCTTTCGACCGCGCAATGTGGTGGTGCGCCCCGCTGATGACCAGGGAGATGTAACCGCCTTGCGGAAACCGAGAGTTCGAAGCGTGTAGTCGCGGGCTCGACAGGATTCTGCCCTTGTTGAACAGCCACTGTATCGTCGTGCCGCGCAGGCCGATGAAGTCTTGGTCGGTAAGAGCGCGGTCGAACCACAGGTTAATGGAGATAATCGGCGCAGGACGCAGAGTGAGAAGTCGCTCGAAGAACGGCTCGGAGCGCGCGAGGTTTTCCGGAAGGAGTTCGACGAACGGGAAACATGGGATGGCACTCAGGACGACGCGCGCCTCGAGCGTCGTGCTGTCGCGCAACCCGACGCCGCGACACGCGCCATCGGAAATGGAGAAGCGCGAGACGTCGCAGCTTGTCTCGACGCTTCCGCCGTGCGCGCGGATGAAGTCGCTCGCGGCCTGTGTATAGCACTCGCTCAACCCCTTCGTCGCGAGTCCCAGACGCGAGTCCTCAGGCGAGCGAAACAGAGCCAGACGCAGGACGCGCTCAAAGACCGCGGCCGAGGCGAGGCGCGAGTCTTCGTTCATGGCGGCGATGGCCAGCAGGTCCCAGAAATTGCGCCGCAGATTTTCGGACTGGCCCAACCGAGCCAACCATTGGTCCACCGTGAGTTGCCCGGATGGACATGACCTGTCTCGTGAGGAAGAATGCAAGGCTCTGCCAAGTCGCAGGATCTCGAGCTTTTCGCGCGACGTGAAATTGTTGGAAGCCAGGACGCCGGCGAGCAGGTTCCAGGGCGCCGGCAGACTGGGACAGGCGAGCGAAGTCGCGTCGCCTTGCCGGTCGAGAAATTGCAATGTAAGTCGAGGCTGGAAACGGATGCGGTCGAGCGTGCCGATGGTTTCGAGGAATCGTAGCGTGTCGTGGTAACAGTTCATGAACAGGTGCTGGCCGTTGTCGACCACGCATCCCGTCGTCGAGTCAACGAAGGAACGAGCGCGTCCGCCGAGGTAGGGTTTCTGCTCGATCAGGCGCACGCGGCACCCGGCTTGGGCGAGTGCAACACCTGCACTCAACCCCGCGAAGCCTCCGCCGACGATGAGTACGTCGTGTTTCATTGACGCGAGCGGCGCCAGTCGCGACCGAAGTATACCGAGAGCGCGGTCCAGAGCTTGAGGGCGCGCGGCAGCGCGATGCGTGGTCCGAAGACGTTGTAGTCGCGGTGTTCGATCTCTTCGAGGAGGCGCCAATAGATGGCCGCCATGATCTCCGCCGCGATCATCGAACGCCGGTCTTCCCGGACCAGCGACTGGCGCGCCAGGTCAAAACAATGACGGGCGCGACCGCACTCGAAACGCAGCAGGTCGACGAATTCCTTGCTGGGGCGCGAACCGAGCAGGTGATCCCGTGTTACGCCGAACCGATTAAGGTCTTCATCCGGCAGGTAGACGCGGCCGCGGCGCGCATCGCTCGCGACGTCGCGCAGAATATTGACCAACTGTAACGCCGTGCCCAAGTGCAGCGCGTACTCGCGCGTCTGGGGATTGCGATATCCGAAAATCTCGATGGACATCAGTCCGATGGTGCCGGCAACACGGTAGCAGTAGACGCCCAAGTCCTCGAAGGTACGGTAGCGCGCACCGTCGAGATCCATGCGGAGTCCGAGGATCAGATCGTCGAAAAGTCTGCGAGGGATAGGATAACTCCGGACTGTTTCCGCCAGCGCCTGAGCCGCCGGCGGCGCGAGGCGGCGCGATGGCTGGCCGTCGGCGTAACACTCGTCGAGCAGCTCACGCAGCCGTGAGATCTCCGCCGACGCCTCGCTGGCTGGGAGTTCACCGTCGACGAGGTCGTCGCCGCGGCGCGCGAACGCGTACACCGACTCGATGGCACGCCGCTGGTCACGTGGCAGGAAAACAAATGAGTAATAGAAGTTCGTGACGGCTGCAGTAGTAAAGCGGGTCGGCGTTCGAAGCGGCTGGACAGCGGCACTCATCGGAAGCGTCCTCGACTCGGCTCGCGCCGGCCGGCTCAAGGCATCGCGTGGTCGTCAGGCAGTCGCGCCCGCCGCCGACGCCGCGACGCCCGCGAGCTCACGCCGCGCTCTCAGATACAGACGCAGGAAGTCACGCCGCGCGAGCTTGGGCCGGTGGCGAAACACATCGTAACCGGCGCTTTCGATCTTGTCGAGGATCGCCATGCCACCGAGCCACGTCAGGCGAAGCTGGCGGCGCAACTCCGGCCCAACCTTCTCAGGCAGCGGCCGGCCTCGCTCGAACAGTTGGCGCGTCCGAGCCACTTCAAAGGCCATCAGCTTCTGCCACCGCTCGTCGCGGACGGTATCGGGCCTGGCTTCCCGTCCATCTCCAGAAGGCGCCGGCGTCATTCGAGCCTCGAGGTCGGCAACGGTAAGATTGAATCGTGCCAGGTCGTCGAGCGGCAGGTAAACGCGGTCACGCTCGAGATCCACGCGCACGTCCTGCCAGAAGTTGGTCAACTGGAGCGCCGTGCAAATGGCATCCGAGAGCACGAGAAGCTCCGGCTCGCGATGGCCAAAAAGCTCGAGCACCAACCGCCCTACAGGATTCGCGGAGTAATGACAGTAATCGAGGAGCGACGCGAAATCCTTGTGGCGATTCGCGCGAACGTCAAGCTCGAAAGCGCGCAGGAGATTCTCGAGATTAACCTGCGAAAGCCGGAACTCGCGTATCGCATGGCCGAGCGCGAGGAACACCAGGTCGGCCGGCTCGGGTTGGGTTGGCACACCGGCGGAGTCGCGACTGTCCGGCCCCCCATAACACTCCGTCAGTCTTCGGCGCCATTCGGCCAGGGACTCGAGCCGACGCGATTGTCCGGGCTCGTCAGCAAAGTCGTCGGCCGAGCGCGCGAAGGCGTAAATCGCGGCCAGGGCGTCACGCTGCGGACGCGGCACCAGATAAGAGGCAACCGGAAAGTTCTCGTAGTGGCGCCGGGCCAGGCGACGGCACTCCGCATAGGCAGCGCGAATGCGCTCCGCTGGATAGTCCTTCACTGGTTGCCGTTCTTCACGTCGAGGCTGCCCTTGCCGCGACGCATGAACGCCGGCACTTCGAGATCATCGAGCGGAACTTCGGGGCTGGTGACCGGAGCACTGGGCGCGATCGGACTTGTCGCCACCTCGACTGGAAGCTTGTCGCGCTTCATCAAGGCGTTGCGCACGCTCTGCTGAGCGCTGCGAACGGCGGCGGAGGCGATGGGCCGGCTCGTCATACCGACCTTCTCCCCTTTGATTCCGGTGGCAATCACCGTGACCTTCACGGCGTCCTCCATCCGTTCATCGTGGACCGCGCCGAAGATGATATTGGCATTGTCGGCGGCGATCTTCTGCACGATCGTCGAGGCCTCGTGCACTTCGTGCAGCGTCAGTTTGCTCGAGCCGGTGATGTTGAGCAGAATACCCTGAGCACCGTTGATCGAGGCGTCCTCGAGCAGCGGACTCGAGATCGCCTTGCGCGTGGCCTCGACGGCGCGATTCTCGCCGCTCGCCACCGCCGTGCCCATCACCGCGTAGCCCATCCCCGCCATGATGGTTTTCACGTCGGCAAAGTCGCGGTTGATGATCCCGGTGATGGTGATGATGTCGGAGATGCCTTGCACGCCCTGCAGCAGGATGTCGTCGGCGATGCGGAACGCCTCGAAGAAGCTCGTGCCCTTGTCCACGAACTGCATCAGCCGCTCGTTGGGTATGCAGATCACCGTGTCCACGGCGGCGCTGAGTTCACGCAGCGATTGCTCGGCCTGCACCATGCGTCGTTTGCCCTCGAAGGCGAACGGCTTGGTGACCACGGCCACCGTCAGCGCGCCGAGCTCGAGCGCCAGGGCCGCCACAATCGGCGCCCCGCCGGAGCCCGTGCCGCCGCCGAGGCCTGCGGTGATGAAAACCATGTCCGCGCCCTCGAGCGCGTCGATGATCTTTTCCGTATCCTCGAGCGCGGCGCGCCGCCCGATGTCGGGATTGGCGCCCGCGCCGAGCCCTTTGGTCAGCTTGGCGCCGAGTTGGATCTTGATCGGCGCCTGCGACATGCGCAGCGCCTGCAGATCAGTGTTCGCGACCAGGAACTCCACTCCTTCGAGCCGGGCCGCAATCATGCGATTGATAGCGTTGCCGCCGCCACCGCCTACGCCAATCACCTTGATCTTGGCGCCTTGATGGAGTTCTTCGGAGAAATCCACTCGCAGATCGCCGTCGCTCGGTTCGATGGATTCGATGTCCATGTACGCTCCTTTTTGCCGGGGCAGTCATTCGTGAATCACGGCGCGTCATTTTCTGGTCCCGGCCTAGTTGGCCTTTCCTCCGACCAGCATGCTCCACAATTTCTCCGTCCAGCCGGCATTGTCGATATCCCGCGAAAGCTGTTGGCGATAACCGTAAGCCGCGAGACCCGCAACCGTCGAGAAAGCGGGGTCAGGAAGCAACTCGCCCATCTTCTCGAGGTTCGTGGGAACAGCCAACCGCACGGGCATTCTGAAAGTCTGCTCGGCAAGCCGCGCAAATCCGCCCAGTTTCGACCCGCCGCCCGAGAGCACGATGCCGCGGCCAAGCTGTTTCTCCATCCCCGAGCGGTCGAGATCCGCCTGAATGAGCTCGAGCAGCTCCAGGGCGCGCGGCTCGATGATATCCGTCAGCATGGAGTAGCTCGCCGTGCCCGCGGGGCGCTCGCCGACGCCGGGGATCTCGAGCTTCGTGTCGGCGGGAGCGGCGAGATCGCGCTCACCCCACGCGCGCTTCATTTTCTCGGCCTCGGGAACGGGAGTCCGCAGTCCGACCGCGATGTCGTTGGTAAAGTGTTCGCCGCCTACCGGGATTGCCGCCGTGTGCTGGACCGCCTTTTGCCGGTAAACGATCAGGCCCGACGAACCCGCTCCGATGTCGATCAGCGCGATGCCCATTTCGCGTTCGTCAGGTGTCAAGCAGGCTTCAGCGGCGGCCAATGGCTCAAACACGATTCCATTGTCGGGCAGCCGGATTCCCTGACGATTCACCACGGTGATGACGTTCTGCGTTGCCGTCGACGACGCCGTCACCAGATGCACGTTCACCTCGAGCCGCGTGCCGACCATCCCCACCGGCTGGCGGATGCCGTTCTGGGAGTCGAGCAGATATTGCTGTGGCTCGACGTGAAGCAGCTCCCGATCCTCGGGCAGCGAAACGCCGTGCGCTGCCTGGTGGACCTTGGCTAGGTCTTCCCGTGTCACTTCCCGGCGATGGCCGCCGAGGCCGAGCGCGCCCCTCGAATTCACGCCTTTGATATGCGGGCCACCGACGCCGACGTAGGCGGATTCAATCGGCACACCGGCGGCGGACTCGGCATCCTCGACGGCCTTCTTCACCGAGAGCGCCGCCGCATCAAGGTTGACGATCAATCCCTTGCGCCACCCTTTGGATTCCGCCACGCCCACGCCCATCACTTCGAGCTTGCCGCCCTCGGCGGGACGGCAGATGAGCGCGCAAGTCTTGTCGCTCCCCAGGTCGAGGCCCACGATGTACGGTTGCTTATGTGCCACGCGAAGTCCTTACTCCTTTTGCGTGTCGGTGTCACCCTGGGGATTGACCACGATCTGATTACGATAGCGCAGATCCATTGATTCCAGCTTGGTGCCGGCTTTGCTGAGCTCGGGCAGCAGCGCGAGGAAGCTGCGGAATCGCGGCTCGAAGTCGCTGTCGCCAAAGTGCAGCTCCACGGCCTGTGTTCCCTGTACCACCACCGCGCGGAGATCGCCGCTGTCCGCCAGGTTGACCTCCGAGACCGCCCAACCCGACGCCGTAGTTTGGTTGGCAACCTGCCGCCCAAACTCCTGATACAAGCCGATCCTTGCCCGGCGCTCGGCTTGGCTCACTCCTTCGAGGCCCTCGATGACCGGAAAGTCAAACGTGGACTTATCCGGCTGTTCCAGCACGACACCTTCGCTGTCAACCAGCTTCATCCGGCCATCGACGGTGAGGAAGGCCAAGGGCACCCGCTCCTCCACGCGCACCGTCAGATGATGCGGATAGGCGCGCGTCAGAGTGGCGGAGCGTACCCAGGGAATCGACTCGACGGCGCGCTGGGCGCGCCCGAGGGACAACCGGAAAACGTTCACACCGTTGACGCGCCGGCTCGCCGACAGTGAAGCAGAAATGCCGAGCGCATTGCAAACGTCCCCGGCCGACACGTAGTGGTTCCCCTCGACCGTGATGTCAGACGCGGAACGCACGGTGAAGAGCGACGAGGTGAGCGCGAACACGGCAGCGCGGTACCCGGCGTAGCCGACCGGCAGCAGGACGAACAGAGTGAACGCCAGGCAGCGCAGCAGCCACTGAAATCGAGCCCATCGCTTGCTGCGCACGGGGACGGCCTTCGGGCGCCGCCGGTACGGAGAAACCTCGTCAGCGCCGAAGTCGTCGTCGAGCGGATTGTCCAATCGGCGTGCCGTCGGCATGGTCAACAGATACCTGATTCAGCGGGCTGACGTTGCAGCGTCTCGGCCAGCGCCTCGCCGACCTTCCAAACGTTGCCTGCACCCATCGTGATCACCAAATCTCCCGGACGCACGTCGGCGAGGATCTGCTCCACTGCCTCCGCTTCTGAGGCCACGTAGCGTCCTGGCGCGAACCCCAGTTCGTGCATGCGCTCGACCAGCCGCTTCGAGGTGACGCCGGGAATCGGAGGTTCGCTCGCCGGATAGATATCCAGCACGTAGGCGCGCTCGCATCCTTCAAAGCATCGCGCGAAGTCATCCATGAGCGCCTGAGTGCGCGTATAGCGGTGTGGCTGAAACACCGCCAGGATGCGGCTGGCGCCTTGCAATCGCGCCGCCGCGAGGGTAGCGCGAATCTCGGCGGGATGATGGCCGTAGTCGTCCACGACGGTCACGCCGCCCGTCCGCGCCTTGATCTGAAAGCGGCGGTCGGCACCACGAAACCGCTCGAGGCCATGGATGATCTCCGCCGCACTGAGGTCGAGTTCGAGACCTACCGCCACCGCCGCCAGCGCGTTCTGCACGTTGTGCCGGCCCGGCACGTTCAGGCGAACGCGTCCCAGCGGCTTGCCTCTCACGCGGGCTTCAAAGGAAGAGCCGTGTGGGCCGAGTTCAACTTCCGATCCGGTAACGTCCGCGCCGGGCTCGATGCCGTAGGTTACGACGCGGCGCCGAAGCCTGGGAAGCAAAGGCTCGATCGTGGCGCGCCACGGGGAATCGAAGCAGGCAATGACCGCGCCGTAGAACGGCACCTGGTCCATGAAGGAGACGAAAGCGGCGGCGATCTCGTCGAGGTCGCGGTAATGGTCGAGGTGCTCGCGGTCGATGTTGGTGACCACGGCAAGTCCGGGCAACAGGTAGAGAAACGAGCGGTCGCTCTCGTCCGCCTCGACCACCATCAATTCTCCCTTACCGAGACGCGCGCTCGAGCCAAAGGCGTCGAGGCGGCCGCCGATGACCGCCGTGGGATCGAGCCCCGCCTCCGACAGCATGACCGCGATCATCGAGGTCACGGTCGTCTTACCGTGGGCGCCCGCCACCGCCACGCAGAACTTCAGCCGCATCAACTCCGCCAGCATTTCCGCGCGCGGAATCACCGGCACTTGTAACCGCCTGGCCTCCACGACCTCCGGGTTGTCCGCAGGAACTGCTGAGGAGACCACAACGACCTGCGCATCGCGAACGTTCGCACCGGCGTGCCCTTCGGAGATTCGCGCCCCGAGACGCGCCAGCCGCTCCGTGACGGGCGTCGCCTTGAGGTCGGAGCCGGAGACAGTAAATCCGAGGTTGAGCAGAACCTCGGCAATACCACTCATCCCGATGCCGCCGATGCCCACGAAATGTACTTTGCGAATTTTGCCTAGCATGACCGTGTGACGCTTTGACTCAAGGCGACGACTACGGGCGCGCGAGTTCCTCGATCAAATCGGCGATGCGAGCTGCCGCCTCGGGATGCGCGAACTGGCGCACTGTCCGCTCCATCGCCGTCAGACGCGCGGGCGAATCGAGTAGTTCGCAAACCTCCTGCGCGAGGCGGTCCGGCGTCAACTCCGATTGCAGCAGCACACGCGTGGCGCCCGCACGCTCGAGCACGCGAGCGTTCTCCGCCTGATGATGCTCCGCCGCAGCCGCGAAAGGCACCAGGATCGACGCCTTCCCGGCCGCAGCCAGTTCTGCGACCGCTGAAGCGCCTGAACGAGAGATAATCAAATCGGAGCCGGCGAATGCTTTCGGCACGTCCTCGATGAACGGATAGATTTCGGCAGCCACTCCAGCTTTCTCGTAAGCCTGCCGCACCGTATTATAATCGCGTTCGCCCGTTTGGTGAATGAATCCTAGCGGCTGACCCGAAAAAAGTGGCAGACTCCCGGCCACGCACTGGTTGATCGCCGTCGACCCCTGGCTGCCTCCGAGAATCAGAATCGTGAACGGCGCCCGGCATTCCCTCGCCGGCACCTCGTAGAAGGCTTTTCTGACCGGGTGACCGGTCAGGCGCGCCTTCGCGCCGTAGAACTGCGCCGTCTCTTCGAACCCTACCGCTGCCACGCGCACCAGCGGCGCCAGCAGGCGATTGGTAAACCCCGGAACCACGTTCGGCTCGATCAGTAACGTGGGCACGTCTCCCAACGCCGCCTCGAGCATCGCCGGGCCGGCGAGGTATCCTCCCATCCCCAGGACGACGTCGGGCTTGAAGCGGCGCAACACACTCGCCGTCTGAAACAAAGTACGCGGCAGCACGGCCAGGTTGTGGACTTTCTTCCAGCCGCCGATGCCGACCAGGCCCGCGGCGTCGACGGTGCGCAGGGAGAAGCCTGCGGCCGGAATCAGCCGGGACTCGAGGCCGCGACCGGTACCCAGGAATTGGATGGCGCCACCGGAGCCCTCTAGTCCCTGCCGGGCATGCTGAAGCCATCGCGCCCGCAGTTCTTCTGCGACCGCTAGGGCTGGAAAGATGTGCCCTCCGGTTCCTCCGGCCGCCATCAGGACGCGCGGCGAGCCGGCCGGTTCAAGGGTGAGGCCGTGGGATGAAGCCGGTGGTTGTGCGGACGCCAAGGGTGCCTTTTCGAATGCCGTCTCGACCGCTTGCACTTGCCAACCCCGCAATAGACTGACCCCACCCCTCGATTCGAGCCCGCCTAACTCGCGTGCTGCGAAATATTGAGCAGAATGCCGAGCGCCACCAGGTTCATCAGCAGCGACGAACCTCCGTAGCTCACCAGGGGCAGTGGAATTCCTTTGGTCGGCAGCAACCCGACCACCACACTGATATTGACCAGCGCCTGGCCGACAATCAGCACGGTCAGTCCGATGGCCAGGAGCCGTCCGAAATCATTCGTGCAGGCCGACGCGGCCCGCAGCCCGCGCCACAGGATGACCGCGAACGCCGCGAGCACGATCACCGCGCCGATGAAACCCAATTCCTCGCTGATAACCGCAAAGATAAAATCGTTGTGAGGCTCGGGCAGAAAGAACAGCTTCTGCTTGCCTTCCATCAAACCCAGACCGTCGATCCCGCCTGTGCCCACGGCGATCTTCGACTGGATGATCTGAAATCCCTTGCCCAGCGGATCAGTTTCCGGGTTGATGAACGCCAGGACGCGGTTCCAGCGATAAGGCACTCGATAAACCAACAGATAAAGAACCGGGACTACCGCCGCCAGGGAACCGGCGTAATAGCCCCAATGCAGACCGGCCGCGAAAAGCATCGCTGCCACCACCAGCATGATGGCCATCGCCGTGCCGAAGTCCGGCTCTCCCACAATCAGGACAACGGTCATTCCAATGATCAGCATAATCGGCAGCAGCGTGTATTGGCGGTCGTTCACCCTCCCCTTGCGCTGGTCAAGGAAGTACGCTAGGAAGACAATCACCACGACCTTGGAGAGCTCAGACGGCTGGAAGTTCGCAGGCCCCAGATGAAACCAGCGATGGGCGTGATGGTTGGGACTCAAGAAGAAGACGGCGATCAGCAGGACCAATTGCAGCGCGATAGCCGGAAAGATGAAGACGGGGTTCGCGTATTTCCGATAGTCGACGTTCATTACGAAGACCATCGCCGTCAACCCCACCACGGCCCAGGCGGCTTGACGGATGAGAAAATGGTAGCTGTTTCCGTAGCGCTCTGAGGCCATCACCGCCGAGGCGCTGAACACCATCAGCGCGCCGAAGAGTACGAGCGCCACGACAGCAACAAACAGGAACTTGTCAGACTCCAGCCTTCGTGCCATGGTCCTCCGGATTGCGCAGCGTCAGCCGCCTGCCGGGTCGGCTGTCCCGGGTTTCGCTTTCTTTCCCCTTCGCCGGGACGCTCCAGTCAGCTCAGGCTCGGAGTTAGCCCCTCGAATTCCCAGGGTCATCTGTCCGGACTCGCGAGCCGCTGGCCGCGCGGCAAACTCGAACGGCATCAGTTCATCCTCGATGGCTTCGAGTGGACGCAGATTCGCAGCCGACAACACCGGCTCGTCGGCGGACTGGCCGAGGAAGTCGATGCGCAACGGAGCGACGTCTACCGCCCCAATCTCGTACATCGCGATCGGTTCCTCGAGCGGCGCTCGCCCTGCGGGACTCGGGACCGAAACCGGCAGCTTGGATTGTGGTGCCGGCGCGGATGCAACAGCTCTGATGTCAGCACCGGACGCCGGCGAAGCCGACGAAGCGCTGGAGGCAGGCCTGCTCGCGGCCACCGCCTTGGTGCGCCCTGTATCGAACCTCGAAGTCCCGACTTCGCCCGCCAGTCGCGCGACCATATCCTTGAAAACCCGGCCGCGTTCCTCAAAGTCGTGGAACTGGTCGTAACTCGCGCAGGCGGGCGAAAGGAGAACCACCTCTCCCGAGAACGCGGCCGTGAAGGCCTGGCGGACCGCAGTTTCAAGGTCGCCCGAGCGCACGATCTTGGCCGACCCGGCGAGTTCCTCGGCAATACGGTCGGCCGCAGCGCCGATGAGGTAGAGCGCCCGCACGCGGCCTTCGATCAGCGGACGAAGCGGCGCGTATGGCGCGCCCTTGTCCTTGCCGCCCAGAATCAGGTGCACCGGCTGATCGAAGGCGGAAAGCGCCTTGGCCGTCGCGTCGACGCTGGTCGCTTTGGAATCGTTATAGAACGCCACACCTTGGATTCGGCGGACGTACTCGAGCCGGTGCTCTACCCCGCGAAACTCCTTCACGGCGCTGCGAATGCTCTCGAAGTCGGCGCCCAACACGCACGCGGCGGCCGTCGCCGCCAGCGCGTTCTCCAGGTTAAACTCGCCACGCAGCGAGACATCCTCGGTCACCAAGAGCACGCGCTCGAGGTTCCCGGTGCGATAAATGACCTCGTGATTGGACGCCAGCACCCCGTCAGAGATGTTGCGGCGGCGACTGAAGAATACCCTCTGGCTGGCAATTGCGGGCGCCATCAGCATCACGTTCTCATCGTCGGCATTCAAGACGGCGTAGTCATCCTGGGTCTGATTGCGGAAGATCTGAGCCTTGGCCGACGCGTAATCGGCAAAACTCGCGTGCCGGTCGAGGTGGTTGGGCGTCAGGTTCAACATCACGGCGACGTGCGGGTGCAGGTCCTGGATGGCTTCAAGCTGGAAGCTGCTCAGTTCGGCGACGATCAGCGATTCTGGAGTGACCTGGTCCACCGCCGAAATCAGCGGCACGCCGATGTTGCCGCCGACGAACGTCGGGAAGCCTGAAGCTTCGAGGATCTTGCCCAGCAGCGCCGTCGTCGTCGTCTTGCCGTTGGTGCCCGTGATGCCAATGAGCGTCCCTTCGAGAAACCAGCTCGCCGCCTCGACTTCGGGGACTACCGGTATCCCACGGCGGCGCGCCGCTTCGAGTTCGGGTAACGACCACGGCACGCCCGGACTGACTACGATCAGATCCTGCCTGCTGAAACTTTCCTCACGATGAATGCCGAGCTCGAGGCCAATCTTCTGTGCCAGCAGGCCCGCAATATCGGCGCTGAAGTCCGTGGCGGGCCGCGAATCCGTTACCGTCACCTGCGCGCCTCGACGGCGGAGGACGTCCGCCGTCGCCCGGCCGCTGCGGGCGAACCCTACCACCATGACGCGTTTTCCGCGGACATCCATCAGGAAAGCCTCAGAACCTTCGAATCGCTGTCCGAAACTCGTCGGTCACCGACTTGTATTTTACACTCGCGCACAATGGCCGGTGAACTCCGGCCACCTGCTTGAGGCCAGCGTGTGCGCCAAACCTCGAACCCGGTTTTCGAGTCACACATTTCATCGCAGTTTGAGCGTGGTCAACGCAAACAGCGCGAAGATCAGCGCGGATATCCAGAAGCGCGCAATGATTTTTGATTCCTTCCATCCCAGAAGTTCAAAGTGGTGATGAAGAGGGGCCATCTTGAAGATGCGCTTGTGCCGGAGCTTGTACGATCCCACCTGGAGAATGACCGAGAGCGCTTCGACGACAAAAATTCCACCGATGAAAGGCAATAGCAGCTCTTGCTTGATGACTACCGACACCGCCGCAATCGCTCCACCCAGGGCCAGCGAGCCGACGTCACCCATGAAAATCTCCGCCGGATAAGCGTTGTACCAGAGAAAGCCGAGACTCGATCCCACCATCGAGCCGCAGAAGATTGTTAACTCCGCGACCCCAGAAAGATGCTCGAGTTCAAGATAACTGGCGAGCACCGCGTGTCCCGAAACGTAGGTCAGCACGGTCAGGCCCGAGGCCGAAATCAGGACGCAGCCAATCGCCAAGCCGTCCAGACCGTCCGTCAAGTTGACGGCGTTCGAGGAGCCGACCAGAACCAGGACAACGAAAAGTAAGAAAGGCAGGTAGGCCAGCGCGTAAGTCCAAGGGTTGTGGAGCAGGCCGCCAATCAGGAAGTCGGGATGGAAGCGCTTGAAGAAAGGGAACGTCAGGTCGGTCGAATAGAGCCCGCGGGCTGCCAGCAGCATCAGCACGATGCCGAAGATGAAGCTCGCCAGAATCTGGAGCAGGAACTTGGAGCGCGCCGTCAGTCCCAGGTTCTGGCGGCGACGCAGCTTCTGGAAGTCGTCCCAGAAGCCGATGCCTGCGAAGGCCAGAGTCACTCCCAGCACCAGCCATACGAAGATGTTGCTCAGGTCGGACCACAACACGGTGGGCACACCGATACAGAGGACGATGAGGATCCCGCCCATGGTCGGCGTGCCGGCTTTGGCGCGGTGCGACTGCGGGCCGTCCTCGCGGATGTACTGGCCGATCTGAAACTCTTTGAGGCGGCCGATGACCCACGGACCCAGCACCAGCGAAAGCAGAAGCGCGGTGATGCTGGCGTAGGCGGTCCGAAACGTGATGTAGCGGAAGAGATTGAAGAGGTGAACCGTGGTGTGAAATTTGAGGTAGAGGTAATAGAACATTCGTTGTCCGTCTGTCCGCCGCTCGCAACTGCCCTAAGGGAGCGAACGCACGGGTAAAGCCTGAAGCATTTCGACGACCTTTTCCAAGTGGACGCCGCGTGAGCCCTTCACCAGCACGACGTCTCCGGACTCAATCAGGCTGCGGCAGAATCTTCCGGCCTGCTCCGCGTCCGGGAAAAATCGCGTCCGCACGGCGGGGAGTCCGGCCTGAATCGCGCCTTCGAGGATGAAACGCGCATCGCCTTGGACGGCGATGAGCCAGTCAGCGGGCGCGCACTTCCCGCCCGCCTGGCGATGGAGTGCGGGCGACGTCGGCCCGAGCTCGAGCATCTCGCCGGCGACCACGATCCGCCGCTTGGCCCGCGGCCAGCCAGCCACGGTGTCGAGCATCTGCTCCAGAGCGCGCGGGTTCGAGTTATAGGAATCGTTGATGATCACAACCGGCCCTGGCAGGGTGAGGATTTCCGACCTCTGGCCGAGGGGCTTGAAACCGCCCAACGCCTCGACCATGTCCCCGACCGGCACGCCGAAGACACTGGCCGTCGCAATCGCAGCCAGCGCGTTTTCGACGTTGTGGCGCCCAGGCAGAGCCATCTGGAACTCAGCCTTCCATGCCGGCCCCACCACGCGAAACCGCATGCCCACGTCCGTCTCACCGCGATCGGACTCAACCGCGAGGTCGAGCGCGCGAAAGTCCGCTCCTTCGGCCAGCCCGAAAGTCACGGCACGGCCCTCGAAGCCTTCGCGAAACCGGCGGACGCGCGGATCGTCGTAGTTGAGCACGGCGGTCGCGGGAGGCTTCAGATGCTCGATGAGCTCACGCTTGGCCCGCGCAATGGCATCAACGGAAGCGAAGAACTGAAGGTGCACCGCAGCGACGTTGGTGACCACTCCCGTCTCCGGTTCCGCGATTTCGGCTAGCCGAGCGATCTCACCCGGCGCCGACATCGCCATTTCGACCACGGCGACTTGGTGGCTGGGTTCGAGCGCGAGCAGGGTGAGCGGGACGCCGTACTGGTTATTCAAGTTTCCCGACGATTTGTGGACGGAATGCAGCGGAGCCAGCAGCGCCGCAATCAGCTCCTTCGTGGTGGTCTTGCCGGTGCTGCCCGTGACGCCGATGACGGCGCGTCCCCACGTCCGGCGAACCGACTGCGCCAAGTCCTGCAGCGCTGTGACCGTGTCGGATACGGCAATGAGCCGCGTTGCCGTCTCGGGCGAGGCGCCCTCGCGGAAGGCGCGTTCGACCACAGCACCGGCTGCGCCGCGCTCAAGCGCCGACGCGACGAACTCGTGCCCGTCGAAACGTGGTCCGCGGATAGCGAAAAACAGTGACCCCGGAGCGAGCGTGCGTGAGTCGATGGAATAGCTCTCGACCGTGCGATCCGGCGCGTCCGAGGAGGCACCGAGCCGCGCGGCGACCTCACCCATCGTCAGCTTCATTTCCCGGAACCTTCCTCGTCGAGCGGCTCCCACGCGAGAGCCGCCAAGTCGTTCAGTGCCGCGCCAGATTGCGACGTGACTCATCCGCTCGATCCGTCCCGTAGCCCAACTCGCCGAGCACCCGCCGCGCCACGATGCGGTCGTCGAACGGAATCGCGCGGTCCTTGAGGATCTGGTAAGTCTCGTGGCCCTTGCCCGCCAGCACGACCACGTCACCTTCCTGAGCGGCCTCGAGCGCCAGGCGGATCGCCGCTTCGCGATCTACCTCCAGCCGATAGGGCTTGCCGGCCTTTTGCAGGCCGACCAGCGCGTCGTTCATGATCGCAAGCGGGTCTTCGCTGCGCGGATTGTCGGAAGTAAGCACCGCGAGGTCGCTCAAGGACCCTGCCGCTTCGCCCATCAGCGGACGCTTGGCGCGGTCGCGGTCGCCGCCGCATCCGAAGACCACGAGGAGCCTGCGGCGCGTCAATTCGCGGGCCGTCCGCAGGACATTGCGCAGCGCGTCATCGGTGTGGGCGTAGTCGACCACCACCAGAAAGGGCTGGCCCGCGTCGACCCGCTCGAAGCGGCCGGGTACGCAAGCGAGCGCCGCAATTCCCTGCCGCACTTTGTCCGTGGGGACACCCAGGCCCAGCGCCACCGCCGTGGCCGCCGCGATGTTGTAGACGTTGGGTCGGCCGAGCAGCGGCGACGTCAGTTCCAGCTTGCCCTCAGGCGTCGCGAGCGATGCCTCGAGTCCGGCCGCGCTCTGACTGAAGTGTCTCACCTTCACATCCGCCTCAGCGCTGATAGCGTAGGTGAGCCGCCGCGGATAGGCGAGTTCGAGCAGCCGCACCGCCCAGGGATCATCGGCATTGATCACCGCGAGACCAGGCGACCTGGCACCCAGTCCCTCGAAGAGGCGCCGCTTCGCCTGGAAGTAGCTCTCGAAGTCCTTGTGATAGTCGAGGTGGTCGCGCGTCAGGTTGGTGAAGATCGCGGCGGCAAAGTGGAGTCCCCAGACGCGCTCCTGCGCCAGCGCGTGGGAAGAGACTTCCATGACCGCGGCCTCAGCGCCCAAGCCGGTCAATTCCGAGAGGTAGGAAATCAGGTCGAGCGACTCGGGAGTCGTATTCAGCGCAGGAAGCGTGCGATCGCCGACGCGATACTCGATGGTTCCGAAGAGTCCGGTGCGAATTCCGGCAGCGCGATAAATGCTCTCGATGAAATAGGAGGTGGTGGTCTTACCGTTGGTTCCGGTAATGCCAACCAGGCGAAGGCGGGAATCAGGATGCCCGTAGAAGTTGAGGCTCGCCGTCGCGAGCGCGCGGCGAATCCGCGGCGTCTCCACCCACTGCGTCGCGAGCTCCGTGGGAGCGGGCCGCTCGCTCACGATCGCCACAGCGCCGTTCTCGAGCGCCGCGGGAATAAACTGGTGGCCGTCAGCCTTTTCGCCAGCGATGGCAAAGAACAGGGCGCCCGCCTTCACACGCCGGGAATCGTACGCCAGAGATGTGACCTCGATGGCCGGATGCGCGCCAAATTTCAGGCCCTCTACTCCCTGAAGGAGTTCGCCCAATTTCATTTCTCACTCGCATTATAAACCAGTGGTGAGCACTCAGTCGTTTAGTTGCGCGCGAAGCGAACGGCTACGGTGCTTCCCGCCGGAAGGACGGTGCCCGCGGGAGGATTCTGCTCGGCGGCAAGACCCGAGCCGCTGGTGCTCAGTCCGAGACCCAGCTCTTGACACTTGTCCGCCACGCGGCGCATCCCGAGACCCGAGAAATCGGGCACGGTGGCCGGAGGGCCGCGGTCGACGACGACGGTGCCGTGATCGGCGGAAGAAGGAACGCCTGGGGTATCGGATAAGGCCGTATACGACACCGGTTGTATCGACGGCTGCGAGTTGGATCGGGAGGAAGAGGTGGCAGAACCCGGCAGTTCAGACTTTGAAGGCAGGCGACTCGCGCCGTCATCCCTTAGCTGGCGAGCGGACGGTGCGGTTGCGGACGAAGCAATCTGAGGCAACTGCGAGGGATTGTCTTGCGGAACATCCAGATAGTCTAGAGTCTGCTGTGCGATGGAGCCGAACGCCGGACCTGCCACCTCACCCCCATGATGTGCTCCCACCGGAGAGTCGATAGACACCAGAATGGCTATCGCCGGCCGATCCACGGGAGCAAAGCCGATAAAAGAAGCGATGTATTTGGACGGAGAATACCGACCCGCAATGATTTTCTGCGCTGTGCCACTCTTGCCGGCCGCCGAGTAACCGTTGAGCCGCGCATGCTGGCCGGTGCCGTACAACACCACGTCCGTCAGCATCTGTTTCATCTCCTCGGCGGTACGCGCACTGACCACGCGGTGCGTGGGAGCAGGCGCCAGCCGATCGTGCTCGTTGCCGCGGAAGACGTCACTGAGGATGCGTGGCTCGATCATCACCCCGCCGTTGGCGATAGCCTCATAGGTGGAGAGCATCTGGACAGGCGTGACGCCGACTTCCTGGCCGATGGAGATGGCGCCGATCGAGATCCCCGACCAGCGGGTGGTGGGCTCGAGTAGCCCGCGCTCTTCACCCGGCAACTCAATCCCCGTCTTCTCTCCGAATCCGTATTCGCGGATGTGCTGGTAGAAACGGTCGTCGCCCAGGCGCAGACCCAATTTGATGGCGCCCACATCGCTCGAATGCGCGATGATGTCGGTCACAGAAAGCGCCCCAAAGCGCTTCCAGTCGTGAATGGTGTGGCGACCGATCTCGATCCTGCCCATCTGGCAGTCGATGATCTCGCTCGGGCGCGTCAGGCCCTCTTCGAGCGCCGAGCTGACCGTAATCAGCTTGAAGACTGAGCCCGGCTCGAAGACGAAGGCGACACCGCGGTCGATGCGGTCGACGGGGGGAGACTTGGTGTAGTCGTTGGCATCGAGGGTTGGATAATTGGCCATGGCGAGGATCCGCCCGGTCCGCGTATCCTCGACGACGGCGACGCCGCCCACGGCATGCGACGCCGTGACCGTCTCCGCCAGAACCTTCTCGGCGATGTACTGGATATTCTCGTCGATGGTCAGGACGACGTTCTTGCCGGGCTCGCCCTTCCAATCGGTCGAGAGGAACGACTGGTGGCGGGCGTCGGCCACCACCAGCATCCGTCCCGGCTGGCCCTTGATGGCCTTGTTCATCCCGAACTCGATCCCGGCCAGCCCGTTGTCATCCATGCCGACGTATCCCAGTACCTGAGCGGCCAGCTCGCCCTTGGGATAGAAGCGCTTCATCTCTTTTTGGAAATAGATGCCCCGGAGGTTCAGAGCGCGGACGCGCCGCGCTTCCTGGTCGGTGACTTTCCGTTTCACCCAGCAGAACGACCGCAGATGGTCGAAGCGCGCGAGCAGCTCTCCCGAGTCCAGATGCAGCGTCGACGCGAGCACCTTGGCGGCCAGTCCGCGGTCGGCGATCTCGGAGGGCACGGCGTAGACGGAGTCGACGGCCACACTCATGGCGAGCGGATGCATCTCGCGGTCGAAGATGGTGCCGCGATTGGCCGCGATCTCGACCGTGCGCTGCTGCTGGCGCTGCGCTCGCGCGACGAAGTCCACGTAGTCAATGACCTGGAGGTAGTAGAGGCGGCCAGTGAGCCCGACGACCCAAAGCGCCAGAAAGCCGCCGAGCAGCATGGTGCGGCGGGAGGTGCCGGACGAGGCGCCTTTCGCCGGTCGAGCTTGCTTCGGAGCGGCCATCGCGATTGCTATCGCCCTTGCGTTTTCGGTAAGAGGACGCTTCCCGTGACGGAACCCGGGAGAAGCGCCGGCCGGGAGAGATTGTCGGCGAACTCGGGACGTCCAGGCGGGGCATCCGGCGCCGTCCCGAGCGGGATCAACTGCTGCGGTTTCGCCGGCTGGAGACCCAGCCGTTGCTGCGCCATCGTGTCGATCCGCTGCGGGTCGGTGAGAGAAGCTTCAGTGAGCTGAAGCTCATGGTTCGACTCTTCCAGCGCCGCCTGCTGGCTCTTGAGCTGTTCGATCTGATAGCCGTACCGCACACAATCGAAATGCTGCCAGGCATAGAGGAGGCCAAAAAGAAAAACCAGAATGCCCAATCCGAGGAGACTGTAACATTCACGGCGCTTCTCCCAATCGACCTCGCGGCGTAAGCGCGAGTTGTCGATGCGCTTGACGTAGGTGATGTCTGGGAAGCACGCCCGGTTGGCGGTGCCCACCAGTTGATTGCGTGGGCGCCGGGCTCGCGGTCTCGGCAGCGTGGTAACAGCGGTAGCCATGTGATTCGCACCTGCGGGCGGGTCGCGGGGATTGTGGGTTGAGCGCCGCAATCCCCTGCTCCTCGCCCTAATCCCAACCCTTCTCGGCGGCACGCAGCTTGGCGCTGCGCGCCCGAGGGTTGGAGTGAACTTCAACTTCGGTCGCTCGGACGACTTTGCGCGTCAGAAGGCTGACCCGTCCCTCGCGCCGCCAGCCCTGGAAAGCGCGCTTTACCAGCCGGTCCTCAAGCGAATGAAAGGTCAGGATGACGAGTCGTCCGCCGGGAGCGAGAACGGCAAGCACTCTGGATAGGAACGATTCCAGGTTCTCGAGCTCGCGGTTCACAGCTAAACGCAGCGCCATGAAGGTGCGCGTGGCCGGATGAATTTGGTGGAGGCCCGCCCGGGAGGGGATAGCTCGCGTCACCACCTGCGCCAGTTCGGTGGTTGTTCGAATCGGGCGGGCCTTCATAATTGCTCGCGCAACGCGGCGCGAGTGGCGCTCTTCGGCAAACTTGAAAATCAAATCGGCCAGCTCTTGCTCGCGCAGATAGTTGACGAGGTCGGCGGCCGTGGTCTCGGTCGCCGGGTCCATTCGCATGTCGAGCAGACCCGGCAGGTTGAAACTGAATCCGCGTGAAGGTTCGTCGAGCTGGAGTGAACTCATACCCAGGTCGGCGAGCACGCCATCGGCGGGCGGAAGGCCCGTCGTGTGATGAATCGAGTCGATCTCGGCAAAGTTCCCGTGCATCAAAACCAGCTTTTCGCGATAAGGAGCGAGCCGCGCTGAGGCCTGCTCGAGCACCGCCGGGTCGCAGTCGATCCCGAGCAACTTCCCCGTTTCCAGCCGCTCGAGAATCGCTTCCGCATGACCACCACCACCCAGCGTTGCATCAATGTACGTTCCCTCGGGCCGAATCCTCAGAAACTCAATCGTCTCGCCCAGCAGGACCGGCCGGTGAATCCGCGGTCCGGGCGACGGAGAACCCTCCATTTAGATGCCCAGGCTGTCCAGCTTCTCCCGGTCCTCGTCCGTCAAGGCCCCTGATTCGATGTGTTCGTGCAGGCGCTCGCCATTCCACACATCGATGCAGTTCAACTGGCCCAGCACATCGACCTCGCCCCGCATGGCGGCGGGCTCGCGCAGCGGCGCAGGAATCAGGATCCTTCCCTGCCCATCGATCTTCACAACCTGGCCCCAGTAGTTCGTCTGCTCGAGAAGCTTTTTCTTCGCCGGATTGAAGCTGGGCAGTTGCGCCAGCTTGTCGGCAATTGCCTTCCACACCGGCATGGGATAAACTCGCACCGATTGGCCTTTATCAACGCTGGTCACGAAAAAATCAGGCCCGTAAGTCTGGTCGAGGTCCGGACGCAGCGCCGCCGGAAGCTTCAGCCGCCCCTTGATATCGACGGTTGCCGGGTACCTGCCGTAGAGCATCCTGGACTCTCGACGGGCTTGCGTTGCTCATGCGATTTCTCTTAGCGCGCATTGAGCCAGACAAAAAATGCGACCAGAACGACGATCGCGATTGGAGCCAGGAGGGAGAGATAGGCGTTGCGGAGTTCAGTGCGAAGCTCTGAGCTCGCCGAGTATCTCGAGGCAGCCCATGGGGAGACGTACATAAGCATCATAGCATCCCCCTTCTCTCTCACTTTTTACCACTTTCAACTACTTTCGACCACGGGACTGTACAGGCTATCCTGTACACTTGTCAAGAACTTTTTTGCCTTGTTTTGTAAAGAGTTACAAAAAAAGTGGGACTGTTTCCTACTTTAATGACAGGCATGGTTGGAATGCGTCCGTTTGAGCTAGTCCAGACGAGTTCTAATGCGCGCGTTGCACCTTCACAAGCTCTTCAGCCTTTAGGCAGCGTCCCCACCGAACCACCTAAGCTTCAGTAACTCAGGCTCTTAGCATTAAACCCAGCTTCCTGGCCGCTTCGAGCTGCGGTTTCTATGACGTCAAATCCGAGGCGGCTGTTCTCGGCGGCGGACGGTGGTCCAAAGTGGCTCGGGACAGAAACAGGAGAGTTGCACCAGGACGGAACCTGGGGTCGAAGAATACTCGGAGCGGGTACCGGTGTCATTTGGGGGATGCGGGCGCTCCAAAGTGCCGTCGATTCCCGCGAAGGCGGGAATCGACTCCGAAACCCGTGGGAAACGAGCCGCTGACGGACTGATTCCCGCTTTCGCGGTAATGACCTGTTGTTTCGAAAGGAATCCGACTCCAAATGACACCAGTACCTCGCGGCGACTGTGCTTGCGCTCGGCTCGTGGACTGAATAAACTGCTCGCATGATGCGACGACTCACCGTACTTGCTCTTGCCCTTCTTGCTATGCTGACCCTGAAGATGTCACTCGACGCCCAGAATCCTTCCGACCACCTGGACCGCTCTTCGGCGCGCTCCATGGTGATCACTCAGCAAGGGATCGTGGCCGCCAGCCAGACGCTCGCCTCGCAGGCGGGCGCCCAAGTGCTGGCGCGCGGCGGCTCCGCCGTGGACGCCGCCATCGCCGCCAACGCCGTACTCGGCGTCGTCGAACCCATGATGGACGGCATGGGCGGCGACTTGTTCGCGATCGAGTGGGACTCGAAGACCGGGAAGCTCACGGGCATCAACTCGAGCGGCTGGGCGCCCGAGCACCTGACCCTCGACCTGCTCAAGCAGAAGGGTCACACCCACATGCCCGGCCAGGGAATCTTCTCGGTGACAGTTCCGGGATGCGTGGCCGGCTGGTGGGCGCTGCATGAGAAGTTCGGCCGCCTGCCCTGGAAAGACCTGCTCCAGCCTGCCATCTACTATGCCGCGCACGGCTACCCCGTCACCGAGCTGACCGGCGCCTACTGGCAGAGCGACGCCGCGCACATGACGGATCCAAGCCTGCGCCGCGTGTTTCTGCCGGGAGGCAAGCCACCGGCGGTCGGCGAAGTGTTTCGCAACCCCGATTACGCTGCGGCCTTGAAGCTGGTGGCGGACGGCGGACGCGACGCCTTCTATAGCGGCCCCATCGCTAAGGACATCGTCGCGGATTCGGAGCGACTGGGCGGAGTGATGGCGGCAAAAGACCTGAGCGATTTTCAACCGGAGTGGGTGACGCCCATCTCGACCACTTATCGCGGCTGGACGGTCTACGAGTTGCCGCCCAACGGCCAAGGCATGGCGGCGCTCGAGATGCTCAACATCTTCGAGCTCTTTCCGCTCGGGCAGTATGCGCCGCTCAGCGCCGAAGCGCTGCACATCAAGCTCGAAGCGCAGAAGCTGGCGTACTCGGATCTCTTCCGCTACAACGGCGACCCGCGCTTCGCCAAAGTCCCGGTCGCCGGATTGATCTCGAAATCGTACGCGGAGGAGCGCGCCAAGACGATTGATCCTGACCACGCGCACTGCGACGACCAGCCCGGCCATCCGCCGCAGCTCGGCAACGACACCGTGTATCTCACCGCCGTCGACCACGATGGCAACATTGTCTCGATGATTCAGAGCATCTCGGGACTGTGGGGATCGGGCGTCGTTGTCGACGGCTTCCCGCTACAGAACCGCGGCGCCGGCTTCGTGCTCGATCCCTCGCATCCTGACGCGCTCGCGCCCCACAAGCGTCCCTTCCACACCATCATCCCGGCCTTCATGGAACGCGGCAGCATCCACATGGGCTTCGGCATCATGGGCGGCCTCAACCAGCCGCAGGCGCACGCCCAGTTCGTCTCTTACGTCGTCGACTACGGGCGCAACATCCAGCAGGCGCTTGAAATGCCGCGCTTCACCAAACTCAACCGCGGCGGCTGCGATTTTATGATTGAGGATCGCGTCCCGGCCGATGTGCGCGAGGCGCTGGTGAAGAAAGGCCACGTATTCCATGTACGCGGCCATTACGCGAGCCCGATGGGCGGCGGCGAAGCGGTGATCCACGACTCCGCGACCGGCGTGAATTACGGCGCGTCTTCGCCGCGCAAGGACGGCGCCGCCATCCCTGAGCCTGGGCCGTACTTTTCCACGGAATCCAAATAGCCGTGTAGACCTGATGGCGCGCGAAGCCGGACGTCACTCGTCGGGATCGGCAGGAGCAGCGGCGGGAGAGTCAGGCAGCAGACGCGTCAACCCTCCCAGCACGTCGCGTTCGTGCGGCGAGAAACGCCGCGCGGCCTCGGGACTGTTCAGGAACGGCTGACGCTGGCCGGGCGGCATGTCGCGCAGCCGGCGGAACCCTTGCATCAGGGCGGCGCGCCGGTCGGGCGGCAAACGCTGCCACTGCGGGAAGAGGATACGCGCTTCTTCGCGCTGGGCGGGCGAAAGGCTCTCGAAAATCTCCTCGCGCTGCCGAAACCGTACGCGCTGCTCGGGAGTCATGGCGTTCCAGCGGTTCAGTCGCTCCCGAATCATCTGCTGGCGAAGTGGCGGCAGGCGCCGAAAACGCGGGTTATTCGCCATCACGCGCTCTTGCTCGGAGGGTGGGAGCTCGCGCAAGCGCTTGAAGAAGCCCGGCGGGCGCGGATTCGCCTGACCGGCTCTCAGCGGGGGTCCGAGACGCCGAGGCGCTGGACGCTGGGCGAACGCGGTGTCAGCGAGGAGCAGTAGGGCGAGCAGTCCGAAGAGAGCCCAGCTCCCAGTCGCGGCGCTCGAAGCCTGACCCGGCAGGGAGCGCCGAAAGGCCGGCGGCCAGAGGCCGCCGCTACAGGAAAAGGCGTCACGATATTTGGCGATCATCAGTTGTCAACTTGCGAACCTTGTGGCGGAGCCGGCAGCTCGGAAAGAATGTCGAAGTTGGTGAGCATCTCATCGTCTTGGGCCGCCTGCTGGGCCGTCTCCGCCGTTCCCGCTTCCTCGCTCCCTGCCTGTACGGTTCCCGGCGCCCGTACTGCTCCCACCGTGGTCCCGCCCGGCTGGCTCATCGACGCCTGCGTCTTCCCGGCCATCGCGCTGCCGACGTGAGTCCGATGGACGCGCACCGCAACCAGCGACACCATCACCACCAGCGCCGCGGCCAGTGCGGGAATCCATCGCGGCCATGGCGTCAGTGCTCTCCATTCGAAGCCCCGAAACCCGCGCTTCTCAGAACCCCGGGAAGCAATCGCGGCGCGCAGTCGCGCGTCAAACCACGGCGAAGGCTCCGCCGGTTTCCACTCTTCGAGCACGGAATCGAGCGTGTGGTATTCGTTGACGACGGCGCGGCACGTCTCGCAGCCCCCGGCGAGGTGCGCCTCAACCTTCGACGCCTCGGCCAAGTCAAGCAGACGCGTGGCATAGCTCATCAGCAGTTCGCGCTCGAAGCAGCCGGAAGTCATCTTGGTTCCCGAACTCATAACGTCCCCCCTTTCAAGAGCGGCTCAAGGCGCGCGCGCAAGGTTTCATAAGCGCGAAACAGCAGCGACTTGACGGCGCTCTCACTCACCTCCAGGATCGTGGCGATCTGCCGGTAGTCGACCTCCTGGTACTTATGAAGGATCACCGCCGCCCGCTGGTTGTCCGGCAGCGACTCGACGGCCTGGCGAATGGCCCGCTCGCGCTCGGAGAGGATCAAGTGCTGTTCGATCGTCGGTCTCGCGTCCACAATCCGCGCCTCGATCGGATCCCCACTTTCCGGCTCCGCCGGCATCTCCGCGTCGCGCCGGTCGCGCAGGGCATTGAGCGCCAGGTTGGTGGCGATGCGATAGAGCCAGGTGGTAAACCGCGCTTCCGGCTGGTAGCGTTCGCGCGCCTGGTAGACGCGCAGGAACACCTCCTGAGCCAGGTCTTCAGCCAGCGCCTGGTCGCGTACCATGCGGCAGAAGTAGCGGATGAGGGGCCGCCGGTAGCGGTTGAGCAACAGCCCGAACGAGTCGGCATCGCCGCTCCGCACCCGCAGCATCAACTCCAGGTCTGAGTCGATGGCCATCGTCGCCACAGTTTATATAACACGTGTCCAAGGAATTAGTTGCGGTGATTTGGAGGGGCTGACCCGCTTTATGGAGTCGCATGCAGGCAGTTTGACCATTCGATCTTTGAGCGTTCATGTCGGGTCTTCGATCTTAATCTGGGGCGGGGGGGCGGGCGGCGCAATCTCGATGGGCTCGTTGTACGCCCAGAAGACCTGCTCGAAATCCGGATAGGCACTAGGCTCAGGGGACCCAGCGGGTTGTTCGGCCGGCCGGCCGATCACGTCGACGCGGGCCAGCAGTCCGGTGGAGCGGTGAACCCACATCTGCACTTGAAACGGGCCACCCTTGACGTACTGGGCAAACGGCCCGAAACCGGTCAAGGACGGCACCTCGTAGTTCAGCAGGTAGTAGTAGACACCCCGGTAGCGGTAGATATGCGCCGACTTGGGTTGGGCGTCGCGCATGATGGTAACGAACTTGTCGGCGCGAAAAGCGTCATTCCAGTCGGCGCGCAGGTTCTCAGGCATCCGCTTCCACTCACCCCGGTTCTCGTGGAGCTCGGGGCCGATCGCCACCCACTCATCATACTGGTAGCCTAGGGTGCTCCAAGTGCTTTGCAGGGCGTGGTAGCGCCCGGGCCGCACGTACTCCGCTTTCCAGTCGACCGTAATGTACCCTTTGGACTCGAGGTCGATGATGGTCGGGTCACGCAGCAGCACTTCCGTGGAGTAGGACTGCACCTGCGCCGTCTCAAGCGCGCAGTTGATAGCGATGTCCTTGGCGTTCGGCAGGTCGCCGGATCCCGAAGCCGCGGTGGTCACCGAGAGCTCGACCAGCGCGTCAGGCTGCAATTCCGGCGCGGACTTCAGACGCACGGCGCGGGCGCGCTTGCGCACCGCCGCCAGCACGAACAGCAGGATCGCCACAAGCACCAGGATTAAAAAGAGCGTACCCAGCATACTGGTCCCTCGCCGCCGTGGTTTTCGTCGGCACACTCTAGCACAAACGGAGGCGACGTGAGGAGAGAGTTCGTGGTCCCACAGGCCGGAGCGGACTACCGGGCGGCGTACACGCCGCACTTCGCGCGATGCAGTGCGATCAGGCACCGTACCGGCTCCGGATTCTGCTTCACACTTCGCGGCTTATCGACGACAATCGTGATTCAGCATGGTTGACGAAATCCCCATCCTGGTCACGGCCGGCATCCTCACCGAGGGTGAGCGGATCCTCATCTGCCAGCGTCACCGGACGGATCGCTACGGGCTCCAGTGGGAATTTCCGGGCGGCAAGGTCGACGCCGGCGAGAGCCTTAAGGAAGCGCTGCGCCGCGAACTGCGCGAGGAACTCGCGATCGACGCCGAAATCGGCGACGAGGTCTTCCGCCTGCGACACCGTTATCCCCAGCGCTCCGTCGAAGTGGTCTTCTTCGCGGTGCCGAGTTATCGCGGGGAAATTCGCAACCAGATTTTTGAAGCCGTCGCGTGGGCAACCCGCCAGGAGCTATCCGCTTATAACTTCCTAGAGGCCGACCGCGAACTGGTCGCGCGGCTGGCGCGAGGCGAAATTGTCTAAACTCAGTCTCACCCCAGAGAGCGGGAGGCGCACAGCCAAACCTTGCGATCTTCTTTTTCTGTGCCTAACGCTGGGTCTCTGCGTCTCAGCGGTGGGGGTTTCGGGGCAGTTCGAGACCGTGGACAAAGGCCCGCCGCATTACATCTGGGTCTCTCACGGCCGCGTTGAAGGACACTTGGCCACCAGTTACTCACCGGACGCGGCGTTCTCGCCCGACAGCTCGACGCTCGCGGTGGTCAACGAGGACAAGATCGTGCTGATGAACTTGGCCGAAGGGAGCGTGCGCAAGGTCCTGCATCCACACCTCGAAGACCTCATCGATCTCGCCATTCAGTCGGCTAACTTCGTCTCGCCCACCCGCCTGGTGCTGTTCGGGAACGGCCTGGTCAAAGCCAAAGACAAGGGATTGCCGGCGCGCACGCCCGAGCTCGCCTTCCAGTGGGACATCCAGGACGACACGCGCTTCGGCAGGCTCGACGCCATCGGCCAAGGCGGAGGATTTACGCCACCCCGCTACTTCCCTGAGCCGGGTTATCTTTCGATCTACAAGAGCAGCAGCTTCGATTTCTGGAACCCGAACAGCGGGCGCGGCGCGCGTGTCACCCTTCCCGACCTCAAACAACAGCCCAACCTCTACGCCTTGTCGCCCGACGGCCACTGGCTGTTGCTCGCCCAGGTTGCGACCAGCGCCACGCCCGACCCGGTGGTGGTTCGCCTCAGCGAGCACAAATTCGTGGACTCGCTCGTCGGCCATCACGGCACGGTGCTCGGCATCGCCTTCTCGCGCGACAGCCGGCGCGTGGTGACGGCGTGTGAAGACGGCAAGGTGCGCGTCTGGTCGGAAGGCGACTGGAAGCTGCTTCAGACGCTCGAGGGCCACCAGGGGCCGGTACACTGGGCGGAGTTTTCGCCGGACGATTCTCTCGTCGCGTCGGCGGGCGAGGACAAGACGGTCAGGATCTGGTCAACGGCGGACGGCAAACTCGAGCAGACGCTTTCCGAGAGCCAGGAGCCGCTGCTCACCGTGGCGTTCTCGTCCGACGGGCGATACGTTGCCGCGTCAGGCGAGAAGACGGTTCTGGTCTGGCAGCGACAGAGCCAGTAGGCGGAGTAACAGTTTAACGAGAGGTTCACCGATGCCGATTCATCTGAGTCTGCATGAGCTCATGGATTACACCGATTGGGAGCGCCAGAAATGGCATGACTGGCTTCGGCAGCAAGGAGACCAAGTTCTGAAGCTCAGCGCCGGGCCGCATGGCGACGGCCGCTTCCAGACGGTGGGCGAGCTTATGAGGCACATTTTTTCCGCCGAGAAACGCTACGTCGATCGGCTCCGCGGGCGGCCGCTAACCGATACGGCAAGCATCTCGAGTGGCAGCCTTGAGACGCTGTTTCAATTCAGTCAAGAAAGCCGGGAGGGATTGAGGGAGCTGGTCGAAACGTTCCCAGCACAAGAATGGGATGTCCCGCAGGACTTCACGATTATGAAGTATTCCGTGAGCGCCACGCCGAGGAAGATCGTGGTCCACGTACTGATGCACGAAATCCGCCACTGGGCCCAGATCGGCACCTTGCTTCGCTTGAACGGCCTCGCGTGCGAGTTTCAGGATTTCCTGTTTAGCCCGGTGATGGGCGGCGGATTCGGAACTGCGCAGGAGAAGTTTTAAACCGGTGGCGCTCAATTGAGCTAGTGTCGAGGCCAAGAGCGAGCCCTGAGGAAAAGCCCCGTCCCCTCACCCGGCGCTTGCGCGCCACCCTCTCCCGCAAGGGGAGAGGGTTACAATTGCGAAGTTACTCTCGCCTCCCCCCTTGCGGGGGAGGGGCTGGGGTGAGGGGTTCACCTGGACCCGCGGCTTACACTGCCGGCCAGGGCCGGAGAATCAATGGTGCGCGCCGCCGCCACCACCGCCGCCCGCATGAGCGCCGCCACCAGCACTGGCGGAACTGGAGACGCCACTCGAAACGTTCGGGCTGCTCATGGCTGCCGGGGCTGAGAATCCTCCACGCGCCTCACCGCCTCCACCCATCCGAGCACTGCCCATCTCGCTCGCGTGCGGCATGACGCTCACGCTCCGTCCGCCGAATCCACGCTCGCCGCCTAGAACGTGCGGCGCACCGAACCCGACCGAGGGCCGGCTGCCGCCGAATTCGTGAACCCCGTGGAATGCTCCGAGCTCACCCGTAGGCGACGACACGCGCAGTCGTCCCCCGAGGGTGGTCCCCATCTGGGCGCGCAGCGGCTGTTCGGACACGCCCCAGAAGCGCGCCAGGGCGCTGTGATGGACGCTGAGGAGCGCGTGCTCGCTGGCTGCGTCGCCGCCCATCAGAACCGTCGCGGGCGCGGCGGAATGTGCCCTAAACCCACTGGTCGCGGTCATCGAACTCTGTGCGCTCGCCGTGGTTCGACCCGGCAGAGCGACGCTTGCCGCGAGCGGCGTGCCCGACAGCATCGCGAGTTGCGTCCCCCGGAAAGGCGGACGGTTGATCGGCGTACCCTGGCCGGGACGCAGCCGAGTCACGTTACTCGGGTTGACAGGCTGACCGCTCTGGAAGCTCCCGGTGGGCACGGTAGTCACAGGACTGTAACCCGCGGGTACGATCGCGCCGTAGGGTGCCCAGCCGATCCATCCTGGCCCCATGTACCAACTGACCAGTGCGGGCGACCAGAAGTCAAACTCGTCGCCCGGCATCCAGAACCACCCCATCGAGGCGTCATAATTCCACAGGCCGTAGTGATAAGGCAGCCAGCCCCAAGGCTCGCCGGATATCCAGGTCCATCCGAAACTGGGATACCAGTTCCACAGGCCCGCCAAGTAGGGCGACCAGCCAAACGACTCATAGGGGGCCCAGCCGAGGCCGTATCCCGGAATGTTGGCCCACTCGCCGTACGCGTTCAGGTCAGACCAGCCATACATTGGCCCGCGCGGGCCGACCGCCTGGTCGTTGAGCGCGAGAACGGTCTGCTTGTCGCGCGCTTCCGTCCACGCGTCCCAAGAATCCTTGGTGATGCCGTGCGTAATGTTGAAGGCCTCGGTCGCGTTGGCGTTGTAGTCGAGGATCTTGTCCTTGCCGAGCTTGGCGGTCTTTCCGCCGGCGGCGACTTCGACCGAGCCGCTGAAGACCTCAGCGCGCAGACGGCCGTAGTCCATGTCGGTACGGAATTCGCTCTTGCCGTCGGGCGTGAACGTCGCGCTCCGCGCCTTCACTTCGTAAACGTCGCCGTGCTCGGGCAGGAAGTGGAAGGTGGCGTATCCCTGCTCGAGAGCCAGGCGGTTGAGCTTATCGCCGGTCGCGTTCATCGCGAGCTGCGTGAAGTTGATTTCGGAGAGTTCGCCGAGGCGCGCGGTCGAGCCGTTCTCAAATTCCACTTCGGCGAAACTGTTGGCGGAGGTCGAAACCGCGTAGCCCTCCTGGATGGGGGTGTTCACGATGGCCTTCGCCCATTCGGTTGACTTCGGGCGCTTGACGGCCACCGTCCCGCTGAGGTAACTCAGCCGCACCACGCGGACGTGCGAAAGACCCGGCTGAGGGCTTTCCTGCGCCACGAGCCATGAGGGCAGGAAGAGTAATCCCGCGACCAGAATTCCGAGACCAGGACGCATGTGATGGGATTTCATAACCAGCCTCCTCGGGAAGTGCATCGCCGACCCTGCCAGCTTGGATGACCGGCAGGCGGAAGATGTTGTGTCGTCGAACTTTTCCCCGATTCTCCGACTTCATTATACACGCTCCGCCATCCTCGCGCCATTCGCATCGGCTGACCCGCAGACCGGCAAATCATGCTAGAATTTTTAATTGTCTGGTCTGACAACGTTATGCCTAAAGTGGGAATGGTGAGTCTGGGCTGTCCTAAGAACCTGGTGGACAGCGAAGTGATGCTGGGGATGCTGGCGGGGCACGGCTACGAGCTGACGCCGCGCGCCGACCAGGCCGACGTCCTCATCGTCAACACTTGCAGCTTCATCGAGCCCGCCAAGCGCGAGTCGATTGACGCCATCCTCGAGATGGCGGAGTACAAGAAGTTCGGCGAGGCGAAGCGCCTCGTGGTGGCCGGGTGCCTCGTCGAACGCTATCGCCAGGACATCCTGAAAGAAATTCCCGAAGTCGACTTCGTCATCGGCACCAACGAACTCGAACGCGTGCTCGAGGCCTGTGCGCTCGAGGAAGCATCCACGCGCACGTCATCCGCTCCCGCCGAACCGTATCTCTATCACGAGTTCACGCCGCGGGTGCTCTCGACGCCTGGTTATTCCGCTTACCTCAAGATCGCCGAGGGCTGCGATCATCCCTGCACGTTTTGCGTGATTCCCCAGATGCGCGGACGTTTCCGCTCGCGGCGCTTCGAGTCCGTGGTGCGCGAGGCGGAGAACCTCGTCGCGCAAGGTGTCCGCGAGTTGACGCTGATCGGCCAGGATACGACGAGTTACGGCCGCGACCTCGGTATCACCGACGGCTTGCCAACGCTCCTTCGCGCGCTCGGCAAGATCGACGGTCTCGTGTGGCTGCGCTTTCTTTACTGCTATCCCAACCAGCTCACCGACTCGCTGATCAAGGCGGTGGCCGAGACGCCTACGGCGTGCAAGTACTTCGATATTCCGCTCCAGCACGCGAGCGGTCCGGTGCTCAGGTCCATGCGGCGGGGTTCGAGCGGCAAGCACTTTCTCACGATGCTCGCGAAGATCCGGCGTGCGATTCCCGCGGTCGCCGTGCGCACCTCGATGATTGTGGGATTCCCGGGCGAGACCGAGGACGACTTCCGGGCGTTGCTCGATTTCGTCGAAGCGGCGGAGTTCGATCACCTGGGTGTGTTCCTCTACTCGAACGAGGAATCGAGCCAGAGCTTCGCGCTGACCGGGCAGGTGCGAGCGAGTACGGCGCGGCGTCGCCAGCGGCAACTGCTCGCCCTTCAGCGGAGGATTTCGCGCCGCAAGCTGCGCGCCAAAGTTGGGCAGTCGCTGCCCGTGCTGGTCGAGGGCCACTCGGAGGAAACCGAGTTATTGCTTTCCGGACGCCTGGAGTCGCAAGCGCTGGAAATTGACGGCCGCGTGCTCATCAACGATTTCGCCGGTGCGGAGCCTCAACCCGGCGAGTTCCGCTGGGCGCAGATCACCGCCGCCTCCGACTACGATCTGGTAGCGCGGCTGGAGGACCGGAAGTTTGCTGAAGCCCGACCCGCACGCGTGTCCGCGACCGCGATCAACGCCCGCGGCGAGCGCGCTCCGGGAGCAGTCCCCGCTACGCGTTTGATCCAGATTCAGACGGCTGGGGCGCCTTACGTTCAAAACCGGAATGTTGTGTAGAATCAGCAGATGGGAGCCTCGGGTCCTCCTCCTATCGCAGATTCAGAAATCCGGCTGGGCGCTGGGCTCCCGAATGGCGGGCCCCTGGCGAGGCGGTCATGAAGTGCCCGATCTGCCGGAAACAGATTGCTGACGCGGACCAAGCGTTCCGGCCCTTTTGCAGCGAGCGCTGCAAACTGATCGACCTCGACAACTGGCTCTCCGGGCGCTACCGCATTTCGACGCCGGTCACGGCGGAAAAAGAGTCTGCGCCGGCGATGCACGGCATGACGAGCATGAGCGATCCCGAAACCGAGACGGACTCCAAGGCGGACCGTGACTGAAACGCGCCCTCGAGTGGCCGTCTGGATCGCGACCTGCTTCGGCGTTGGACGCTTGCCTATCCCCGGTACGTTTGGGGCAGCGGTCGGACTGGGCATTGTGGTCGCGCTCGCACGCTTGCCGGTGGCGCGCGCCTGGCTGCCCCTGGTAATCGGCGCCGCGGCGGTGGCCGTCTACGTCGTAGGCGTTTGGGCGGCGGGTGAGACCGAGCGATTCTTAGGACGCACCGACCCCGGCGATATCGTTGTCGACGAGGTGGTCGGGCAGATGGTCACGTTGCTCGCACGTCCCGAGGCGCCGTGGAAATGGCTGGTGGCGGGCTTTGTGCTGTTCCGGATCTTCGACGTCATCAAGCCCTTCCCGGCGCGGCGCGCTGAACACCTGCCGGGCGGGTGGGGCGTGATGACCGACGACGTATTCGCCGGGTTGTACAGCCTGGTGGCGCTCGCGCTCTTGGGGCTGGCGTTCAAGTAATTGTGATGGAAGGGGCATGACGCGCAGTAAGATTGGGTAGAGAGCTGTGGACAAGCCGACATTCTTCAAACGCAAGCCTTCGATCTCGCAGGTCGCGCCGCGCGCCGCGATCCCGGGCGGAGAAATCGGCATCTTCGGTAATGGGTTTGTCGACAACGGACGCACTCGTCCGGTAGTGCGCTTCGGCGAGCAGTCGGCGAGTGTGGTGGTGAGTTCGCCCACGCGGCTGGTGGTGCGCGTTCCGGAAGGCGTGACCAGCGGCGAATTGACCGTCGACTCGGGGACCGCTGTCAGCGCGCCCGTCTCCGTCGCCGTGGGGACGGTGATCGCCGAGAACCTGCACCCGGTCGCCAATCCTGCCATCGACGCCGCAGGAAACATCTTCTCCACGTTCAGCGGCAACCGCGGGCAGGCGGTTCCGGTCTCGGTCTACAAGATCGACCGCCAGGGCGTCATGCGGCCGTTCCTGCGCGAGTTGATGAATCCCACCGGCCTCGCGTTCGACCGCCAGGGTGATCTCTACGTCTCGAGCCGCCATGAAGGCACCGTCTACCGCGTGACGCCGGAGGGCGAGCGTTCGAATTACGCCGAAAGCATGGGGATCGCAACGGGCATCGCGTTCGACGGCGAAGAAAACCTCTATGTCGGCGACCGGAGCGGCACCATCTTCAAGATCAGCCGCGACCGGCAGATCTTCGTCTTCACCACGCTCGAGCCCAGCATGGCCGCGTATCACCTGGCGTTCGGGCCGGAACGCAATCTCTACGTGACCAGCCCAACCACCTCGAGTTTTGACCACGTCTACCGCGTATCGCCGACGGGCGAAGTGTCGTCCTTCTATCGGGGCCTCGGGCGGCCGCAGGGTTTGGCGTTCGACGTTCAAGGGAATCTCTACGTCGCAGCCAGCGTCGCGGGACGCCGCGGAGTCGTGCGGTTCACCGCGGACGCCAAGCCCGAACTCGTCATCTCCGGACACGGCATCGTGGGGCTGGCGTTCAGCGCGCACCGCTCACTGATCCTTGCCACCAGTAATTCGCTCATCGAGCTGCCGTGGGAAATCGCCGGCAGACCGCTAGGACAGTGACGGTCGTCACTCGTCACTCGTCACTTGTCACTCGTCACTGTTCTTCAATGAATGCTGAGATCATCGCCGTCGGCTCGGAACTGCTCACGCCTTACCGGCTCGACACCAACTCTCTCTATCTCACTGACCAGCTCAACAGCCTGGGAATCGAAGTGCGGCTGAAGACCGTGGTGGGCGACGACCGCGAGCGGCTGGCGGATGCGCTGCGCGCCGCGCTGGGCCGCTCGGACGTGATCATCATGACCGGTGGACTCGGTCCCACCGAGGACGATGTCAATCGCGAGGTGGTCGCCGACGTCCTGGGACGGCCGCTGCGTGAAGTCGCTGAACTGCGGCGCGGCATTGAGGAACGTTTCGCGCGTCTGGGACGTCCGATGGCGGAGAACAACCTGCGGCAGGCGCTGGTCCCGGAGGGCGCGGAGTGGCTGGAGAACAAGAAAGGCACGGCGCCCGGCCTTTGGCTCGAGCCGGATGGCCGGAAGCTCATCCTGCTGCCGGGGCCGCCGCACGAGCTTACCGCGATGTTCGAGGCGGCGTGCTTGCCGCGGCTGGCACGATTCGCGACGGGCGACCGCCTGCGCAGCCGCGTCTACAAGGTGATCGGCCTGCCGGAATCGGAAGTGGACCAGCGCATCGCGCCCGCCACCAAGCAGTACACTAACCCAGCAACCACGGTGCTGGCGGTCTCGGGCGCCATCGAAGTCCACCTGCGCGCTCACGCCCGCACGGAAGAAGAGGCTGACGCGCTGCTCGCCGCGCTGGGTGACAAGATTGAGCTGGCGCTCGGCGACCACGTCTTCTCGACGCGCGGCGAGTCGCTCGAGGAAGTCGTCGGCATGTACCTGGTGATGAAACAGCAGACCGTGGCAGCCGCCGAAAGCTGCACCGGGGGACTCTTGAGCGAGCGGCTGACGCGCGTCCCCGGCAGCTCGGGCTATTTCCTGGGCGGCGCGGTCTGCTACAGCAACGAACTGAAGGCCAAGCTCGCCGGAGTGCCGCCCGCTTTGATCGAAGAACACGGCGCCGTGTCGAAGCCGGTCGCGCAGGCGATGGCCGAAGGCATCCGCCAGCGGACCGGCGCCTCGATCGGAATGGGCATCACGGGTATCGCCGGTCCAGGCGGCGGCACGCCGGAAAAGCCTGTGGGCCTGGTGTTCGTCGCCCTCGCCGACGAGCGTGGGACGCAAGTGCGCGAATTCCGCTTTCCCGGCGACCGCGAGCGCATCCGGCTGTGGGCGTCCCAGGCGGCGCTCGAGATGATCCGGCGGCGGGTGCGGCACGAACCCACCGCCTAGCATCGCACTCGGCTCCTCCTATGCGCTGCTTCATCGCCATCGACCTGCCCGAGGAGATTCATGCAGCACTCGCCCGCCTACAAGCCGAGTTCCGCGCCGCCCTCCTGGGGAAGAGCGCGGACGCACGCTGGACTCGCCCCGAAGGCATTCATCTGACGCTCAAGTTTCTCGGTCACGTGCCGGAGCCTGAGGTTGATGCGGTCATCGAGTCCGTCGCGTCGCTCGGCGCATTCGACAAGTTCTCGGTCGAGGTCCGTGGACTGGGATTTTTCCCTGGCCCGCGCCGCCCGCGCGTCTTCTGGGTGGGTGTTGAGGCGCCGCCCGCGCTCAAGGCTCTTGCGAGCCGGGTCGAAGCGGCGATGGAGAAGCTGGGCTTCGCTCCCGAGCAACGCGACTTCACCCCTCACTTGACGCTGGCCCGCTTCCAGACGCCGCACTCGCAGCCGGCGCTTGAGAAGCTGGTGGCGGAGCGCGTCGGCTTGTCGCTGGGCAAGTTCGAAGTCTCGGAATTCTTCCTGTTTGAGAGTAAACTCTCCCCGCGCGGCGCGGAGTACCGCAAGGTCCAGCTCTTTCCCCGTGCGCCTGCGTAACCATGACCGGGCCGCTCACCACGCTCGCCGCCTACCTGTTAGGATCGATTCCGTTCGGCTACCTCATCGTGCGCTGGAAAAAGGCCATCGACGTGCGCCAGACGGGCAGCCACTCGACGGGCGCAACCAACGTCATGCGCAACCTGGGTTTCGCAGGATTCCTTGCCACTTTCATCCTCGATTTCGGCAAAGGCGTGGCCGCCGTGATGCTCGCGTCACGGCTGACGGCCAGCGATCCGCGTTGGATTGCCGCCGCGGCGGTCGCCGCCGTCGCCGGTCACATCGCGCCTGTCTGGCTCGGGTTCCGCGGCGGGAAGGGCGTCGCCACCGGCGTAGGTGTGTTCATCGCTCTCGCGCCCGTACCCATGGGTCTCACGCTCGTGATCTTTGGCGTGCTGGTCGCGATCTGGCGCTACATCTCGCTCGGCTCGATCGCCGCAACCGCCGCCTTCCCTGCCCTGGTCTATCTGCTGAATCACCCACCGCGCCCCATCCTGCTCGGAGCCGCGGGCGCCGCCGCGCTGATCATCGCCAAGCACCACGCGAATATCCGGCGGCTGCTCGCGGGGACGGAAGGCAAGGTAGGGAAAAAGGCAGTAGGCAGTAGGCAGCACGCAGTCGGCGGTTAGAGATTCCACCCTCGCCCCCTTGGGTGAGAAGGTGGGCTTTCAAACGGAGCCGCATCATCCTGACGCAGCTGACCTCGCGGGCGCGCAGAAGCGATCGAAAGCGCTCGTCAAATCGTCGGCGATGGCAAATGAGTCGCGACCCTCGATGTCGCGGCGCTCGAGCATATAAACCAACTTACCGTCACGCAGCAACGCGATCGACGGGGACGAAGGCCCGTAGCCGGTGAAGTAACTCCGCGCCCGTGCCGTCGCCTCGGAGTCCTGGCCCGCAAACACCGTAAAGAGTGCGTCAGGCCGCGCCGAATGCTGGAGCGCCTGAGCCACGGCAGGACGCGCCTTGCCTGCCGCGCACCCGCAGATGGAGTTGACCACCACCAAGGACGTTCCCTGGGCACGAGCGAGCACCGCATCGACCTCTTCGGATGTCTTGAGTTCACGGAACCCGATGTTCGTTAGTTCCTCGCGCATCGGCTGGACCATCTCCTCTGGGTACATACGGCTCTCCTCCCATGCATCAGGAAATCGACTTCACAGCGATTATAGAACATGGGCCCCGGCGGGTAAAGGTTACCTCGGAGTCAGGCTGGAAATAAATTGTGCTTGAACCCGTAATTTATGAGACAATGCCCCCACAATGAGAGGGCGAGGGTTCGCAGCGTGACTTTTGGCCCGCAAGCCTGTCTGACAACCGCCAAATGGAGCGCCTTAGTTCGGAGCAAAGCACTGTCTCGCCAAATTGACGTGTCGGGGTTGACGAAGTAGGAGTAGGAGAATCGATGAAGAATCTTTTCGTGGGCAACCTGCCCTTTGGCTCGACTGAAGATGCGGTGCGGGCTCACTTCAGCCAGTTTGGCGAGGTGCGTCAGGTGCGAATCATGACTGATCGGGATACCGGCAAGCCGCGCGGCTTTGCGTTCGTCGAAATGGCGAACGATGAAGAGGCCGACAAGGCGATCGCGGCGCTCAATGGGAAAGAGTTCGAAGGGCGCTCCCTGACGGTCAACGAAGCGCGTCCCAGACCGGATCGCGGCGGTGGTGGTGGCGGCGGTGGACGCTACGGTGGCGGTGGTGGTGGTGGTGGCGGCTACGGCGGGCGACGCCGCGAGGGCCGCGACGACTACCGCGACGCCCCGCGCCAGCCCAAAGAACCGCGCTGGTAAGCGACATACTCACCTAACGAACTCCCACGTTTGGCTGACAGCGTAGTGGTGTATTCATCGTGGCCCGCCCGCCCGCTTGCGTCGTGGGATTGCGTCTCATCCGCCTCCAGCCTGCCACCCGAATCCTTGAGGCACGCAGCGGATTCCCCCAGTTCACGTTACAATAAGGAACATGGTTCAGAGTCTGTTTGGCTCGACGAAGGAGCCCCAGAAGGAGCAGCCTGAGAAGAAGGGCGGCCTGTTTGACCGGCTGAAGAAGGCGGTCGCGTCGACCAAGGCTCAACTCGTCGAACGCATCGACCAGGTCATCGAAGGCAAGGAGTCGATCGATCAGCCGGTGCTCGATGACCTCGAAGCGACGCTCATCACCGCCGACCTGGGCGTCAAGACCACTCAGGACATCCTCGCCGGCTTGCGTGACCAGATCAGCCACCGGCGGCTGCGCGAGCCGAAGGAATTGCACCGCGCGATCGAGCTGCAGATCCTGGCGATCCTTGAGAATCCTGGACGCGATAGCGGCAACGCTCGCACGCCAGGTGCGCAGGCCGTGCCGGCAACCAGGAAGCCGCCCGCGGGCTTACCGGAAGTCATCTTCGTGGTCGGGGTCAATGGCGTCGGTAAGACCACCTCCATTGCCAAGCTCGCTAATTTCTATCTTCAGCAGAACCGCCGGCCGCTACTTTGCGCCGCCGACACCTTTCGCGCCGCTGCCAACGAACAGCTCGAAATCTGGGCCGGGCGCCTGGGAATCGAGATCGTCAAGCAGAAGCCGGGGGCCGATCCCTCCGCGGTGATCTTCGACGCGCTGGCCGCCGCCAAGCGCCGTCATGACGACCCGGTGATTGTCGACACGGCCGGGCGCCTGCACACCAAGTTCAACCTGATGTCGGAGCTCGAGAAGATGTGCCGCATCGCCGCCCGCGAAGTCGCGGGCGCGCCCCACCAGGTGCTGCTGGTGATCGACGGCACCACCGGCCAGAACGGACTCCAGCAGGCGCGCCAGTTCGCCGAACACGCGGGCGTCACCGGCATCGTCCTCACCAAGCTCGATGGCACCGCAAAGGGCGGCGTCGTGGTGTCCATCGCGCGCGAGCTCGGCTTGCCCATCCAGTTTGTGGGGATTGGCGAGAAGCTCGACGACCTCGTGCCGTTCAATCCGCGCGAGTTTGTGGAGTCGTTGTTTGAGTCATAAGACTGAAATCCACGCACAAGAATCGACATCCGAGCGGAAGTGCCAATACCAACGCTGAAGCAGTTCGTAGCCGTCAGCCCTCTGAGGGGCTGGTGGCCCAATGACGAGACTCACCTGTCTCACGAAGTGCTGATCAGGCATCTTTCGAACGATGCTAAACCAACCGTGGAAACGTGGAGTGAGTTTCTAAGCAGGTCCCAGATTGGATGGTTGGGAAAAACGGATTTCTGGTTGTGGCATCAATTCTCAGACGAGCCTTTCCATTTGACCGAGAAGAAGCGTGGGGCGATGGAGCTTGTTCGAAATGCCGCCGTCGCTTTTCAAATCGCATATCCCGTGGGGACTAACGAAAACGGATTATTCATCATCCTATGCGAGGTGAGCAGCAACGGGCTAGCTCCCGAATCGATGACTGCTCATCCGGCGCTGGTTTCGACCACCTGGGGAAGACTTCACCAAGGCGTACGTCTCGACGAACACGTCCTCCATGACCTCGTGAGCGGCGTGCAAAACTCGTATAAAGACGGACCTGTGCGAGCACAAAACGCGATCAGCCTGCTTGAACTGGGCCTTCAAAGTACAAACCTCCATATGGGTCTGCTCCTGTGGGTCATGGGGCTTGATTCCTTGTTAATGGCTGGAAACCCCCAGAAATTCAGCAGGCGCGTGTGCAATCTCCTCGGAAAGGATCACCTGATATTCCCGCCAACGATTCTTGGACAGCCAAAGTATCGGGTCGGGGAGATCGTTTCTGACCTGTACGAGCTCCGGAGCGAATTGGCACACGGCAGGGAGGTCGGACACAAATTCAGGCAGGCAGTCGGCTTCCGAGACGAGGACGGGTCCGACCTTAAGAGTGACCCGAGCAGTTGTCAATACCGGGAGGTCCTGCACGAGTGCGCTTTGTTTCTGTTGTGCGGCACTCTTCGGAAGATATTCACGGAGAAACTGCCGGTCGGAGAAGTCACAAAATGGCGCGCACTGTTGGAAAACTCCGCGGTCGCCGATGCATTAGCGCGACGACCTCCAAACGAGTGAGCACCCGCCACTTCCCCACTTCCAATCCCTTGAGCGTCAGTGGACCGATGCGCGTTCGCACCAGCTTCAACACCTTGAACCCGACCGCCTCGATCATGCGCCGGACCTCGCGGTTCTTGCCTTCGGTGAGCGTCACTTCAAGCCAGGTGTACTTGCCTCGATCCTCCACCCGGCGGACGCGCAGCGGGCGGGCGAAGTCCCCGCGCTTCATCTCGACGCCGGCCGCCAGCCGCGCGACCACCTCGTCGCTCATCAGGCCACTGGTCTTGACCAGATAGGTCTTGGGAACGCCCGAGTCTGGGCTCGTGATGAAGTCCGCGAACTCCGTGTCATTGGTGAGCAGCAACAGGCCGGAAGTGTCTTGGTCGAGACGCCCGACCGGCGCGACCCACTTCCCTTCCTCTCCGAGCCCTTCGAGAGACGAATAGATCGTCTTGCGTCCGGCGGGATCGCCGTGGCTCGTGATCACGCCCTTGGGCTTGTAGAACAGAAGATAAACCTTGCGTGCCGGCTTGACACGCCGCCCGTCAAGCTCGACCGCGTCGCGGTCGAGCTCGACCCAGAACTCCGGATCGCGCACCACGCGTCCATTCACACGCAGCCGCCCGGCGCGAATCGCGTCGCGTGCCGCGGTGCGTGAGGCAAGGCCCAGGCGCGAGAGCACGCGGTCGAGGGTCATTTGCTCTTTGGACTTCATGATGGCGGAGGCGGATCGGGCGCGATCAGCTTTCAGCGAAGCGGCGGAAGGCTGAAAGCTGACGGCGGGTCGCTGAAAGCTACTTCAAGAACGACACTTCATCGAGCTGGATAAAATCCTGGATGACCGGCTCTTTCGAGGCGTCCATTTGTTCCACCGGCCCGAAAAAGGCGACCTTGCCTTCCACCAGGAACACCACGCGATCCGCCAGCTTGCGCGCCAGCTTCATATCGTGGGTCACCACCACGCTGGTGATTCCCCGCATCCGCTTGAGTTTGAGGATGAGGTCGCCGATGTTGAGGGCCATCAGCGGATCCACCATGGTGGTGGGCTCGTCGTAGAGGATCGCCTCGGGCGCAGCGGCCAGGGCGCGGGCGATGGCCACGGCGCGCTTCATGCCGGTTGAAAGATCCGATGGCATCAGGTCCTTGACGTTCTCGAGCTCCACCAGCGCCAGCAGTTCGTCGACGCGTTGCTGGATGCGATCCTCGTCTTCGGCGGCGAGCTCGCGCTCGGCGCGCTCGCGCAAGGGGTAGGCGACGTTTTCCCCGACGGTGAGCGAGTCAAACAGCGCCCCGGACTGAAAGACCATGGTGACCCGGCGTCGCACCTCGAGCAGCTCGTCTTCGGTCATCCGTGAGACATCGCGGCCGTTGACGCGCACTTCGCCCGCGTCCGGCCGGAGGAAGCCCAGGATGTGTTTGAGCGTGACGCTCTTGCCGACGCCACTGCGTCCGAGCACCGCCACCATCTCGCCGCGGCGGACGTCGAAGCTGACGTCGTCGAGCACCGGCTGGTCGCCAAACGCCTTCGAGACGTGGATGAACTCGATATAGGGCTCACCCGGCTCAGTGCGTTTTGGTTGGTCCGCCATACGAATGAGTTCTGAATTATGAATTATTCAGAATTCATAATTCCGTCAGTATTTCAGCAGGAAGTATAAGGCCATCGAGAACCCCACGGCGATGACGAACCCGCGCACGAAACGGGGATCGAGCTTCTGCGCCACCCGCGCGCCACCGTACCCGCCCGCCACCGCGCCCACGAGCATGAGCAGCGCCTGGGGCCACTCGACCACGCGGGCGGCGATGAACGTCACCACGGCGGCGCCGTTGATCGCCGCCGCCAGCAGACATTTGACCGCGTTCATGGCGTGGATGTCCTCCATCCCGACTACGGTCAGCAGCGCCAGCATCAGAATACCGATGCCGCCGCCAAAGAATCCTCCGTAGACGGCGATGACGAGTTGGATCGGAATCGCCAGGCCGAGCGTTGTCCACGACAACGGGCGGTGTGAGCCGGGATTCCCGCGCACCAGCACCCCGGCGCGTTCCGAGATGGGCTTGCCGAAGGCGAAGAGCAGCGTCGCGACCAGGAAGAGGTAGGGCACCAGGCGCATGAAGGTCGCCTGCGGCGTATGCACGAGCAGCAGCGCGCCCAGCAGTCCTCCAACCACGCTGATCGCCGTCATGGGCCAGAGAAGACTTGCGCCGCGCGGCAATTTCTTCCAGTAGGCGCCCACGCTGGCGACCGACCCCGGCCACAGGGCGACGGTCGAAGTAGCGTTCGCAGGGATGGGCCGTACGCCGGAAAAGATCAGCGCCGGAAAAGAGATGAAACTGCCCCCGCCCGCGACCGAGTTCATCACGCCGGCCAGCATCGCAGCGAAGAACAACAGAACCCCATCGCGGACGCCTAAGATAGATCCTCCTGGCCCAGCGACTCTGACCCTACCGCGATGTTGTGCGGACTCGAGTCCGTGCGGCGCCGGGCGCGCTCGTAGTCGTCAGGCGTGTTGATGTTATCAAAGATGAGGCGGGAAAATCCGGCGCGCGCGAGCTCGGGCCAGGCAACGACCGCGCAGCGGACGCGCGGATAGAAGCTCGCGACCTTGTTGTTGCCGCGCTCGAGGCTCGAGCGAATCGCAGGCAGAGCCCGCCGGCGGTAGACGGCCACCAGCGGTTGCAGGCCATGCCCTGGAGACTCAGGCACCGTGACGTCGCCCTGGAGTTCGATGGCCCGATCACACAAATAGCGCAGAAAACGCGCCTCCATGCAGGGCAGGTCGCACCCAAGAAACAGGTTGAACTCGGTGTGCGTGTGCCGGAGTCCGGTATGGATCCCGCCCAGCGGCCCGCGGCCCGCGAGTGCGTCAGGAATCACCGCTGTGCCGGGCGGCGTGAGGGCGAGGATCGTACCCGCGAGCGTTCCTGAACCCTCGGCAGGGCCGATGACGGCGACGGTACGGCTGACCGCTTCGAGCCGGTGCACCTGCCGCGCCAGCATCGATTCACCACCCAACACCAAGGCGGCCTTGGGACGCCCCATGCGGCGGCTGGCTCCGCCCGCCAGTACGAATCCTGTGACCTCGAGATAGCGTCGCGGCATCCTCAGCAAGGACTATAGCCGTCTTGAGGCAGACAAGTCTCGGTGAATTAGTTGGTGAAACGTGCCGGCGTTCAAAGCGGCTCCGCCGCCAAGCTGTGCGGAAAGGCTTCGCCTTTCCGGGGCGAGCGCCTGGCCGTCCTTCTCCTCGCAGGCTCGAAGGCTCAGCCTTCGAGCCTGCGAGAAGGCCAAGACTTGTGCGCCTTGGGCCGGAAAGCCACAGGCTTTCCGCACAGCAGGGCGGCAAAGCCGCAGGTCGCCATCGGCGAATAGACCGCAATGTGGACAAACCTGATCGTAGACAGCCGCTCCAGACGAACCACGGCTGACTCCGGCGGGCGGATCAAGAGGTCGGCGAAACTTCGGCAGCGGTGACCGGTTCGGGCTCGGCGCGCATTTTGAATTTGGTCGCGAGCGCGGCTGAGAGCACGCCGAGGATCGAGCCCCGGTTCTCAAAGCAGACGCGCAACCACTCGCGACGCCGCATCTGCGGGAAATAGATCCCCCGGAAGAGCAGACGGGCGGCCACGTGTACGATGCGGTCGGCGAGCTTGCACCCTTCGAGCCGGGCGATGGCGGAAGCTGTTGTCGCGGGGTCGTAAGAGAGTTTCCAGGCTTGCCTCACCTCCGCCTCCGCCTGGTCGGCAGAAATTCCTTTAGGGGTGTGGGCCATCACGAAGGGCCGGAAGTCCCTCCAATGCTTCGGGCGGGTGAGCCGGCCGGAGGCGGCCAGTTTGTCGTAGAGTGGAGTCGCAGGATAAGGTGTCAGCAGGCCGAACACCGGCAGGCCGGGAGGCCAGGAGCGGATCTGCTCGAGCGTGCGATCCGCCACGCCGGGACGATCCCCGTCCATGCCGAAAATAAATGAAGTGATGGCGTAGAGCCCATGCCGGGCCAGCCGCTCGAGCACCACTCCATACTCAGCGGGCTTGTTGAATCCCTTGGCCACACTCTTCAAGTTGTCGGGGTCAATCGACTCGAGGCCCATGAAAATCCACTTGCCGCCGCTCTCGGCGATGAGCGATACCAACTCTTCGTCGCGCAGCAGGTTCATGCTGATCTGCGCCACCCAGGGTACCTGCGCGCCGCGCGCGATGATCTCCCGCAGCAGCGACTTGGTCCGTTTCGGATTGATGGCGAAGTTGTCGTCGATGAAGAAGACGGCGATCTTTCCCTTTTGCCGTTTCTCGAGCGACTTCAGCAGGAGCAGTTCGTTCACCACGCTTTCGTTCGAGCGGAAGCGGATGGAGTCGCCGAAGAATCCCGTCACCGTGCAGAATTCGCAGCCGTAAGGACAGCCGCGTCCCGACTCGATGGGGATCATGTGAAACGACTTCCAACTCGCGCCACGAATCCCCGCCACAGAAATCAGCCGGCGCGCCAGCTTGGGCAGGAGCCGCATCAGGTCGAATTGCCGGAGGTCCAGCTTGTCCCAAGGGATCTCCGGGTAGTCGTCGAGCGACGGCTTCACCTCGTGGCCCGCCGCATCGACGGGCAGGTAGACTTCCTCGAGTGACCCGCGCGCGGCGTCCGCCACAATCCGCGGCCAGGTGTAATCCGCCTCCCCGAGCGCCACGGCATCCGCATGGCGCGGTTCGCCGTCGCGACCCAACGGTTCCTGGGGCACTTCGGTGACGTGCGGGCCTCCCATCACCACCTTGATGCCCGCGGCTCGCAAGGCATCGGCCATGCGATACGCCTTCGCGGCCATCCTGGTCATGGCGCCGATACCCGCCAGCTCGACGCGCCGTTCACGAGCGTAGGCGACCAACTCCTGTTCGCTCAGCCGCTGCGCATTGCCATCTACCAGGAACACCTGGTGTCCGGGTGGAGTCAGAGACTTGAGCAGGAACATCCAGAGATGGGGCATGAAATTGTTGGTGACTTCGTTGTCCGGATTGTAGAGCAGAATATTCATTTGTAAATTGCCTCGCTTCCTACGCAACGTGATTCCCCAGCGGAGCCACGGTCCGGGAAGCGGAGCGGATTACAGTGGAAAGCTTCTCGATACCCCGTCCGAAGTGAGTCGAGTATACGCCCAACGCGTCCCCCTGTATCAGATTTTTTTTGTATTCGCCACCTACCAATTTTTTTGTACTCGCTAGCACCCCACAGGCCGCAAAGGCCCCATCCTCTCCCCGGCTTTAACTTCCCTCTTGACAATTCCCGCCTTTGGAATCAGAATTGGCACTCCAGGGTCGAGAGTGCTAATCGCTCTTTACGGCCCCGGAAAGCTGCTCAAATCTAAATATTTCGACAGCAGGCCTCGGCAGGCTCCGGCTCGGATTCCTGACCTTGCCAAAGGTGGCGGACACCAGGCCGGAACCTGTCGGGCGATTCCTGTAGCCCCGGCTACAGCAAACGAGGAAAGGAGAAGCGCGCAATGACCGTTAGACCTCTTCATGATCGCATTCTGATCAAGCGTATCGAGGAGAAAGAATCCGTGAAGGGTGGCATCATCATCCCCGACACGGCGAAAGAGAAGCCGCAGGAAGGTGAAGTCATCGCGGTGGGCCACGGCAAGAAGACCGAGGAGGGCAAGGTAATCCCTCTCGACGTCAAGGCCGGCGACCGCATCCTGTTCGGCAAGTATTCCGGCACCGAAATCAAGCTCGACAACCAGGAGTACCTCATCCTGCGTGAGGACGAAGTCCTGGGAGTGCTCGAGTCCGCCAAGCAGTCGGCGGCAGGTGGGAAGAAGTAACAGCCAGTCGTCAGCACTCGGGTTTCGGCGGAGAACGCATCGCTGAAAGCTGACGGCTGACGGCGGAGAACTCAAAAAAGATCATTCTTGGAGGAATAAGAAATGGCCAATGCAAAGCAAATTGTACATGGCGAAGAGAGCCGCCAGGCGATTCTGCGGGGCGTGAATCAACTGGCGGACGCCGTGAAGATCACGCTGGGTCCCAAGGGCCGCAACGTGGTTCTCGACAAGAAGTTCGGCTCCCCCACCATCACCAAGGACGGCGTGACGGTGGCCAAGGAGATCGAGTTGAAGGACCCGCTGGAGAACATGGGCGCGCAGATGGTGCGCGAAGTCGCGTCCAAGACCTCCGATGTGGCCGGTGACGGCACGACCACCGCGACGGTGCTGGCGCAGGCGATTTTCCGCGAGGGCGCGAAGACCGTGGCAGCGGGTGCGAATCCCATGGCCGTCAAGCGTGGCATTGAGATGGCCGTGCGGGCCATTTGCGGCTACGACGAGACGCAGAAGGACGGCTCGAAGAAGCACGTCAGAGGCGAACTCGAGAAGCTCTCGAAACCGGTCGAGGGCGCGATGATCGCGCAGGTGGGCGCGGTTTCCGCCAACAACGATCACACCATCGGCAACATCATCGCCGAGGCCATGAAGAAGGTCGGCAAGGACGGCGTCATCACCGTGGAAGAGTCGAAGACCATGGAGACGGCGCTCGAGGTGGTCGAAGGCATGCAGTTCGACCGCGGGTACCTCTCGCCTTACTTCGTCACCGATCCCGAGCGCATGGAATGCGTGATCGAGAACGTCTACATCCTGATCCACGAGAAAAAGATCAGCTCGATGAAGGACCTGCTTCCCCTGCTCGAGCAGATCGCGAAGTCCGGCAAGCCGCTGCTCATCATCGCCGAGGAAGTGGAAGGCGAGGCGCTGGCGACGCTGGTGGTCAACAAGATTCGCGGCACGCTCCAGTGCTGCGCGGTCAAGGCTCCCGGATTTGGCGATCGCCGCAAGGCCATGCTCGAGGACATCGCCATCCTTACTGGCGGCCGCGCCGTCACGGAAGACCTGGGCATCAAGCTGGAGAACGTAAAGCTTGACGACCTGGGCCGGGCGAAGAAGATCACCGTCGACAAGGACAACACCACCATCGTCGAGGGGTCGGGCAAGACCTCCGAGATCGAGGGGCGGGTGAAACAGATCCGCACCCAGATCGACGAGACCACGTCTGACTACGACCGCGAGAAGCTCCAGGAGCGCCTGGCGAAGCTGGTGGGTGGTGTAGCGCAGATCAAGGTCGGCGCTGCGACCGAAACCGAAATGAAGGAAAAGAAGGCGCGCGTCGAGGACGCCATGCACGCCACCAAGGCGGCCGTCGAGGAGGGCATCGTGCCCGGCGGCGGCGTGGCTCTGGTGCGCTGTGTTCCGGCGCTCGAGAAGCTCAAGGCCGAGGGCGATGAGCAGATCGGCATCAACATCGTCAAGCGGTCGCTCGAAGAGCCGTTGCGCTTGATTGCCACCAACGCCGGTCATGAAGGCGCGGTGGTCGTCGAGAAGGTGAAGTCCAACTCGAACACCCACTACGGCTTCAACGCTCAGACCGAAACGTTCGGCGACCTGGTCGGGGAAGGCGTCATCGACCCGACCAAAGTCACGCGTACGGCGCTGCAGAACGCCGCGTCCATCGCCTCACTGCTCTTGACCACCGAGGCGCTGATCAGCGAGTTCCCGGAGAAGGAAGAGAAGCACGCTCCGGCCGGACCTCCGGGCGGCGGGATGTACTGAGGAACAGAAGTCAGAAGTTAGAAGTTAGAAGGCAGTACCGTTTGGAGGGCGGGGAGAAATCCCCGCCCTTTTTCTTTTGTCGACACTGTAGAATGGCAGACGCGGGTTGGTTCGCGCGCGATTTCAAAACATCAAGAAATTGAGGAACGAACCGAAGAAGTTGTTTAGAATCAGTAAAGGCAGGAGTCAGAAGTCAGAAGTCAGGAGACAGGAGTCAGAAGGTAGACCCTGCTCCAGGAGGCTCGTGGGGCCGAACGCGCTGAACGCTGATTGCTGAAAGCTCGGAAACTCGAGGAACGAACCGAAGAAGTTGTTTAGAATCAACAAAACGATGTTTCAGTATGTCGCAACTCTTCGCATCTGATTGCAAATAGGCTACTTAGCTTGGTATGCCGCAAACTACGCCGTTGATAATAAATAGGATAGTCGACGCGCGGGTGACGCTCGTTGTTGTTTTCCAGCACTCAGAAGGCTATCCCACGGGTGCACGGGAGCCCGGACGGCTCCCCCACGAAGGATCCTCATGAACGAGTCCAAACCCACTAACGCCCTGGCTCATGCTGCGAGCTCCTACCTGCGCAGCGCCGCGCACCAGCCCGTCCAGTGGAACGAGTGGGGTGACGCGGCCTTTGAGGCGGCGCGCCGCGACGACAAGCCGATCCTGCTCGATATCGGCGCCGTCTGGTGCCACTGGTGCCACGTGATGGACCGCGAGAGTTACGAGAGCGAGGAAGTGGCACGCGTCATTAACGAGAACTACGTCGCCGTGAAGGTCGACCGCGACGAGCGGCCCGACATTGACGCGCGCTATCAGATGGCCGTCAGCGCCCTGACCGGGCAGGGCGGCTGGCCGTTGACCGCGTTCCTCACGCCTGACGGCAAGCCGTTTTACGGCGGAACCTATTTCCCGCCCGACGACCGCTACGGACGTCCCGGCATGCGGCACGTCCTCGAAAGCATTGCCCACAATTACCGCACGCACAAAGCCGAAATCCTGAACAGTGCGGAGGGGATTCATCAGGCGCTCGGCAGCGTCGAGCAGTATCGGTCAGACGGCGAGAAGGCCAGCGCGGCGATCGTGGGCAGCGTTGTCCAGAACATCGCCGGCATGTTCGACCCCAAGCACGGCGGTTTCGGCAGCTCGCCGAAGTTCCCGCATCCGAGCGCGCTCGACTTGTTGATCGACGCCTACCTCGAGACTCGCCAGAATCGGCTGCTCGACATGGTCTCGACCACGCTCGAGCACATGGGACGCGGCGGCGTCTACGACCAGATCGGCGGCGGTTTCCACCGCTACTCGGTCGACGAACGCTGGATCGTTCCGCACTTCGAGAAGATGTCCTATGACAATGCCGGCCTGCTCGTGAATTACCTCCGCGCCTACCAGCTCACCGGCAATGAGTTCTTCCGCGAGATCGCGCTCGGCATTCTTTCATTTGTCGAGACGACGCTCAGCGCGCCCGAGGGCGGGTTCTACGCCAGCCAGGACGCCGATTACAGCCTCGACGACGATGGCGACTACTTCACCTGGACGCTCGACGAACTGAAAGCGGCGCTCAGCGAAACGGAAGCTGCGGCTGCGGCGGAGTACTACCACGTTGAGCCGCAGGGTGAGATGCATCACAACCCGGCGAAGAACGTCCTCTTCATCGACCAGCCCTTCGAGGCCATCGCCGCGCGGCTCAAGCTCAGCGTGGACGAGGTGAAGGCCGTCCTCGCCCGCGCCAAAGCCAAGATGCTCGAAGCGCGCCGGAAGCGCCCCACACCTTACGTGGATACCACGATTTATGCGGGCTGGAACGGCATGATGAGCTCGGCGCTGCTCGAGGCGTACAAAGTGCTGGGTCTCGAGGGGGCGCGCGACCGGGCCCTCCTCACGCTCGATTTGCTTCTCGCCCAGGCTTACGACCCCGCGAAAGGTGTGGGGCACGCGCTGCTCGCCACGCGCGCTGCCGAGCCCAGTCGCGTCGAGTACCGAGTATCGAATTTCGACCTGCTGGAGGACCAGGTATTCGTCGCAACAGCGCTGCTTGATGCCTTCGAAGTTACAGGCTCGCGCCTCTACTACGATCGCGCCCTCGAACTCACCGAGACCACGGTGCGGCGTTTCTGGGATGACCAGGGTGGCGGCTTCTTCGATACAGCGCGCGACGCGGCAGCGCGGCAAGGGACGCTCTCGATGACGCGCAAGGCCTTCCAGGACTCGCCCACGCCGGCCGGGAATCCTGTCGCGGCGCTGGTGCTCGACCGCCTGGCGCATCTCGCCGAGCGGCCCGACTTCCGCGACAAGGCGGAATCGACGCTCGACCTTTTCGCGACTAAGGCCGCGGAGTACGGTCTGTTCGCCGCGACCTACGCGCTGGCGCTGGTGAATCACTTCCGCCCGCCCGTCGAAGTCGTGGTGGTAGGCAAGCCAGGCGACACGCGGACTCAGGAACTCCTGAGAACCGCGCACCAGACGGCGCGCGCCGGGAAGCACGTCCTCGCCTTCGAACCCGATGCAGTCAAGAATGGAACCCTGCCGCCGGGACTCGCCGCCACCTTGCCGCATCTGCCGCTCGACGGGAATCCGGTGGCGCTGGTCTGCGTGGGGACGTCGTGCCGGCCGCCCGTCGCCAGTTCAGACGCGCTGCGCTCGGCAATCGAGGCCCTGTAACGCCGCTCGAAGCCTGCCCTGGAAGGGAGCGGCGAATTCGCTTCAATGCCCAGACCGCCTGCAGGCTGTCATTCCGAGGAGCCGAAGGCGACAAGGAATCTCGCCGGGGCGTTCTTTTCAGAGCGAGATTCCTCGCTGCGCTCGGAATGACACCGCTCCAAGAGGCTATAGCTAGCCTACAACTAGCCTACTGCAGCTTGGCGTATTCCGCTTTGGCTTCCTTGAGGATGGGGACGTCGGGGTCCGAGTCTTTCCAGGCGGCCAGGAAATCCTGATAGGCGGTGCGCGCCTTGGCTTGGTCGCCCTCGGCCGCGTAGGCGCGGGCCATGCCGAGGCCAGCCAGGGTAGTGAGCGGGGCATCGAGGAGCGTGCCGCCGGATCCTGAGAGAGCGGCGTTCCTCAGTTTCGCGACTCCCTCAAACTCCTGGACGGCATCACCGGCGCGGCCGGTCCGGATGTAGGCCGTCCCTCGCCTGTAGCGCACTCCAGCCATAGCGCCGCGATCATAGGGCACGGCGGGCTCGAGCAACTGGGCCGCTTTGGACGCGTTCCCGTGGCCGAGTTCGATGATGGCCTGAATGTTGGGAACAGCGACCGACTGCACGAGGGTATCGTCTGGGCGATTCTTGGCCACTTCGCTCGCCAGAGCTTGCGCCTTGCTGTCTTGACCGGCTAGCGCGAATGCCTGGGCAGCGCTGAGGGTTAGGTAAGGACTGTGGGAGAGCGCCAGGGTAGCATCCGCCGTGCTGACCGCGTCCGCCCGGTTCCCGAACTCCCCCTCGACGACAGCCTGCTCGCCCAGCGCCGCCGCCGCCTCCTCTTTCAGGTCCTGGCGCTCGGCCATTTCGACGCCCTGCTTCAGCAATTGCCTTCCCTGACGCACCTGGCCCCGCGACATCGCCAGTATCCAGTCACGGAAGGTGAGATCGATTTGTCCTTGTGGGCTGGATCGCGCCAAAGCGTCTTCCTTCTCCTGCGCAGTCTTGTCACCTTGCAAGAGCGCGATCGCCGACAGGGTTTCGTGCACCAGTGTCCCACCAAGGTTGCGTGCGAGCGCGGCGTTCATCGTCGCCTTCGCTTCATCCAGGCGGTTGAGGGTGATATACGTCCCCGCCAGATTGATGTAGCCATTGGCCCCGTCCGGCTTCAGATTCAGGCTCTCCTGCGCATTCTCCAGTGCCTTGTCAAACTGCCCGAGCTGTCCATAGGTGACGGCGAGGTTGCCCGAGGCAATGAAGTCGCGCGGGTACGTCTGTTTGTAAACCTCGTAAGCCTGGATGCCTTTGTCGATCTGGCCGCTGTCCTCGTAATAGTGAGCTGTGATGTAGAGCCGTTCCCGTTCGCTCGCCCGGTCCTTCAGTTCGAAGGCCTTCTTGCGATACTCCTCGGCCTGCTCGGCCTCTCCCAGGTTGTTGTAGATCGTCCCCAACTTGGCGTAGGCGGCGGCAAAGTTCGGATCAAGCTCGACGGCACGCTTGTAAAAGGGAATGGCGGCGAGTTCCTCCTGGTTATCGTGTTGCGCCTCTCCGAGCGTATAGGACTTGAGCGCTTCGAGCGACGACGTGGTAGCTTCGGCGAGGGGCTTGTCGAACTTCTGGATGGAACTGAGCGATTCGCCCAGCTTGGCGCGAAGCTGCGAGGCCGCGTGGTCAAGCGCCGCCAGCACCTGTTCCTTCGACGGCGCGTGAGCCTGCTCCTCTGCCAGCGTGTCGCCGGAACCGGAATTCACCGCGTCGAGGGTCACCACGTACTGGCTGCCCAGGTTGGCAATCGACCCGGTAAGCATGGCCCTGATGCCCTCGCGCTGGCAGATCTCGCGTCCTACTTCGCTCGTGACCCTTGTGTCGGCGGCTCGTCCCATGAACTTCAGCGTCTGCGCCACCTTCTGGTCAGGCACCACGTTGAGAAAGGGCGACTGTTCGAGGTCCACTTCGAGCGCCTTGCGCAGGGTGCCGTCAAACACCGCGTCGCCGGTGGTGTTGGTGAAGTCGGTTACCAGGATCGAGTCCTTCTCGGTGAGCGCCGGCTTGCGGTGCAGATAGAAATAGGCGCCCGCCGCGCCGACCACCAGTACGGCGACGATGGCGCCGAGGATCCAACTCCGGCCGGCTTTGCCTTGAGGCGCGGCAGCCACAGCAATCTCCGGTTGCGAGCTCACCTGCACCGCCGCGGGAACGCTAGCGCTGCCGGAGCTCCCGGAGACCATCGCGGGCGCGACGGCGTCGCTTCTCGCCGACGGCGCAGCCGGTTGAAACACTGCCGCTGAACCACTCGTAGCAAGCGGCGGGGCGGGCATCTCGACGGCGGCCGCAGATCGTCCGGAGCTCAAGTCGCGCTTCAGCCGCTGCAGGTCGGCGCGCATCTCGGACGCCACCTGATAGCGCAGGTTGCGATCCTTTTCGAGCGCCTTCGAGATGATCTCCTCGAGCTTCGCTGGCACTTCAGGGTTCAGACGAACGGGCGGCACCGGCGCGCGGTTCAAGATCGCTTCGAAGATCACCGCCGTGGTCTCGCCGCGGAAAGGCAGCGCGCCCGTCGCCATCTCGTAGAGGACGGCGCCGAAGGAGAACAAATCGCTGCGCGCGTCGAGTTCCTTGCCGCGCGCCTGCTCGGGCGACATGTAAGCGACGGTGCCGAGCGTCGAGCCCGGACTGGTAAGATTCTCCTCGTTGGCGATCGTGGCCGCGGTAGCCTGGCTGCCTGCGGTCGCAAAGGGACCCGAGCCGCGCGGCTCGAGCGACAGCTTGGCCAGCCCGAAGTCGAGCACCTTGGCGTGGCCGCGCTGGGTTACAAAGATGTTCGCCGGCTTGATATCGCGATGGATGATCCCCTTGGAATGCGCAGCGTCGAGCGCGTCGGCAATCTGGCCTCCCAGGTCGAGCACCTGGTCGATTTCGAGCGGCCGCCCGGCAATCAGGTGCTTGAGAGTCTTCCCCTCGAGCAACTCCATGACGATGAAGTGGTGTCCGTCATGCTCCCCGATTTCGTGGATGGTGCAGATGTTGGGATGATTGAGGGCGGAGGCGGCGCGCGCCTCGCGCTGGAATCGTTCGAGGGCCTGGCGGTCGCTCGAGAACTGTTCGGGAAGGAACTTGAGCGCGACGTGGCGGCCCAGCGTGAGGTCTTCCGCCTCGTAGACCACACCCATACCGCCGCCACCGAGCTTGCCTAATACACGGTAGTGAGAGACGGTCTGACCGATCACCCCTGGCGCCCCCCGGCAAGAAAGCGCCTGCATCATACTTTAAGGTTTGCGGGCGCACAAGGGCCGGTAGTGGTTCATCAGTTTGACGTAGCGGCGGCTTTATGCCGCCACTTGGCGGGCTAAACCCGCCGCTACAACCGCAAACTGGACCACTACCCAAGGGCGGCGCGGCTTGCTGAAAAGCAAAGCCGGTTGTAGACTACCCTTGGTAGCTCTCCTGCTATCCAACTCAGAGGCGAGAGAGGAAGAATCCATGTTGCCTCCAATCCGCAAGGAATGGGTGAGCCGGCGCACCGGACCCGTGGTGACGCAGCTGCACTACGCGCGCCAGGGCATCGTCACCGAAGAAATGGAGTTTGTCGCGAAGCGCGAGAACCTCACGCCCGAGCTCATCCGTTCGGAAGTCGAGCGCGGCCGCATGATCATTCCCGCCAACATCCGGCACGTCGAGCTCGAGCCGATGTGCATCGGTGTCGCGTCGAAGTGCAAGATCAACGCCAACATCGGCAATTCGGCGACGACCTCGAATATCGAAGAGGAAGTGGAGAAGCTGCGCACCTCGGTGAAGTACGGCGCCGATACGGTGATGGATCTCTCAACCGGCGCCAGCATCCACGAGACGCGCGAAGCCATCCTGCGTCACAGCCCCGTTCCCGTCGGCACCGTGCCCATCTACGAAGCGATGACGCGCGTCAAGAACGTCAAAGACCTGTCTGCGAGCCTGCTGCTCGAAGTGATCGAGGAGCAGGCGGCGCAGGGCGTCGATTACATGACCATCCACGCGGGCGTCCTGCGCAAGTACATTCCGCTCATCCGCAACCGCGTCACCGGCATCGTCAGCCGGGGCGGCTCGATTCTGGCGCACTGGATGGTCGAGCACGGCAAGGAGAATTTCCTCTACGAACATTTCACGGACATCTGCAAAATCTTCCAGAAGTACGACGTCTCCTTCTCGCTGGGCGACGGCCTCAGGCCCGGCTCGATCGCTGACGCCAGCGATGCGGCGCAGTTTGCCGAGCTCGAGACGCTGGGTGAGCTGACCCTGAAAGCCTGGGAATACGACGTCCAGGTGATGATTGAAGGCCCCGGCCACATCCCCATGGACCAGATCAAGCTCCAGGTCGACAAGGAAGTGGAGATGTGCCACGAGGCGCCGTTCTATACGCTCGGGCCGCTCGTGACCGACATCGCGCCCGGCTTCGACCACATTACGTCGGCCATCGGCGCGGCGATGATCGGCTGGCACGGCGCGTCCATGCTGTGCTACGTCACGCCCAAGGAGCACCTGGGTCTGCCCAACAAGGAGGACGTCCACCAGGGCATCATCGCTTATAAGATTGCAGCCCACGCCGCCGACCTCGCGCGTCACCGTCCCGGCGCCCGGGATCGCGACGACGCGCTGAGCTACGCGCGCTTCCTCTTCGACTGGAACAAGCAGTTCGAGCTTTCACTCGACCCGGAGACGGCGCGCTCGATGCACGACGAGACCTTGCAGGACGACTACTACAAGGAAGCCAAGTTCTGCTCGATGTGCGGACCGCAGTTCTGCTCCATGAATACGACGCAAGTGATGGAGAAGCACCTGGGACTCGACCAGGCCGAGCGCGAGCAGAAGTTCGTCGAGCTGCTGAGCAAGGTGCAGGGATAAGTTCGCTACAACTGGTCGATGTTTCTACCGCACGTTCCTGCCGTGGCGGGAAACCGCAAACCATTCTCTATTTCGTTGGAGGTCAGATTCGCATGAGTACGCCAGTTCAAACGCCCGAGCCATCGCCGGTACTGATCTTTCAAACCCTGAATGCCTTCCAGCAAACAGCGGCGCTGAAAGCAGCGATCGAAGTTGACTTGTTCACCGCCATCGGCGAAGGCAACTCGACGGCTGACAAGCTTGCCTTGCGCTGCCAGACTTCCGAGCGCGGGATACGCATCCTCTGCGATTACCTGACGGTGCTCGGATTCCTGAGCAAAGCAGACTTCCACTACCGCCTCACGCCGGATTCGGCAACGTTTCTCGACCAGCGCTCTCCCGCTTGCATCGCGAGCGCCGTCAATTTCCTCACCGCTCCGCCGATGACGGACGCGTTCAAAGACCTGACCGCCGTGGTGCGCCGAGGCGGCACCGTGCTTAGCGAGCACGGGTCGATGGAGCCCGAGAATCCCGTCTGGGTCGAATTCGCGCGCTCCATGGCGCCTATGATGCGAATGCCCGCCGAGCTGATTGCCGACCTCTTGAAAGCCGAATCGAGTGAGCGGTGGAAGGTGCTCGATATCGCGGCAGGCCACGGACTCTTCGGCATCGCCATCGCCCGGCGAAATCCGAACGCCCAGATCGTCGCCGTCGACTGGCCGAGCGTCCTCGAAGTAGCCAAGGAGAACGCGCAAGCCGCAGGACTCGACGGCCGGTACGGCACAATACCCGGCAGCGCTTTTGACGTGGATTTCGGCACGGGCTTCGATCTGGTGTTGCTGACGAATTTCCTGCATCACTTCGATCCACCGACCTGCGAGAAGTTGCTTCGCAAGGTACACGCGGCGCTCCGGCCGGGCGGGCGCACCGTCACGCTCGAGTTCGTCCCGAACGAAGATCGCGTCTCACCGCCGCCCGCGGCCACGTTCAGCATGATCATGCTGGGGACGACCCCGAGCGGCGACGCCTACACGTTCCCGGAATTCGAGCAGATGTTCCAGCACGCGGGATTTTCGCGCAGTGAACTGCACCCGCTGCGCCCGACGTTCGAGCACGTGATCATTTCGCACAAGTAGGCCATCATGCAAATCCCTTCACAGGACGCGCTGATTCGCGAGGAGTTCAACCGCTGGGCGGAAGCAGGGCGCGGCGCGGAGATGGAGGATCACCACCGGCCGATTACCGATCCCACGCTCGAGCTGATGAAGCTCCAGCCGTCGGACGTAGTGCTCGATCTCGGCTGCGGCACCGGATGGCTCAGCCGGCAGATTGCCGCCTGCGTCCCCGACGGCCGCGTGGTCGGCATCGACGTCTCGGACGAGATGATCGAACGAGCCAAACGGGCGAGCGCCGGACTATCCAACGTCGCGTTCCTGGTCGGCACCGCGGACCGCATCCCTTGGGAGAGCGCCTTCTTCAGCCAAGCTGTTTCGGTTGAATCAGCCTATTACTGGCCCGACCCGGCGAGTGGCGTCGGCGAACTCTTCCGCGTCATGCGACCCGGCGGCAACGTCTGGATCCTGATCAACTTTTATCGCGACAATCCGTATTGCCACCAGTGGGCGCGCGCGCTCAAGGTTCCCGTGCATCTGCTCTCGGCCGACGAGTGGGCGGCGCTATTTCGTGCGGCGGGTTTCGCTCACGTCGAACACCGTCGCATTCCCGACCTCTCGCCAACGCCCGACGTTTACACCGGACGCTGGTTTCGCGATGCCGACGAGATGCGCAAGTTCAAGGCGGAAGGCGCGCTGCTGATTCGCGGAATGAAATAGCGTGGCAAGACGAGGTCCGAGCGGCAGTCCGCCGCCGGAGGACAGCGTGATCCTGAAGCAATACTACCTGGGATGCCTGGCCCACGCGTCTTACCTGATTGGCGACGAAAGCTCCAAAACCGCGGCCGTCGTCGATCCGCAGCGGGACATCGAGCAGTATCTCGAGGACGCCGACGGCCACGGACTCCGCATCCGCTACGTCTTCCTCACCCACTTCCACGCCGACTTCCTCGCCGGTCACCTCGAGCTGCGCGACCGCGTGGGAGCGGAGATTCGCCTGGGTGCTCGCGCTCAGGCGGAGTATCCGTTCACGCCCATGAAGGACGGCGACGCGCTCGACTTCGGCAAGGTGCGTCTTCAGGTGCTCGAGACGCCGGGGCATACGCCGGAATCGATTTCCATCCTGGTCTTTGACCTCGCGAAGGACGGCATTCGCCCTGAAGCAGTGCTCACCGGTGACACGCTGTTCGTCGGTGACGTGGGGCGCCCTGACCTGCGCGCCGCGCTCGGTTGGTCATCGGCGGAACTCGGCAGCCTGCTGTATGATTCGCTCCACCAGAAGCTGCTAACCCTTCCCGACGAAACGCGAGTCTACCCGGCGCACGGTGCGGGGTCGCTCTGCGGCAAGGCGCTAGGCTCCGAGAACTCCTCGACCATCGGCGTCCAGCGGCAGTTCAACTACGCCCTCCAGCCCATGAGCAAGGAGAAGTTCATCAGCCTAGTGCTCGCTGAACAGCCGGATGCCCCGCCCTACTTCACCTACGACGCGGTCCTCAACACCAAGGAGCGGCTCACGCTCGATAAGTCGCTCGAGCTTTCGCTCAGAGCCCTGACTCTCGACGCCATGCTCGTGCTCAGGGACGCCGGCGCCCAGATCGTCGACGTTCGCGATCCCGGCTACTACGCCGCCGCGCATCTTGCCGGCAGCGTGAACATTGGGCTGGGCGGCAAGTATGCGACGTGGGCGGGAACCCTGCTCCATCGCGACCGGCCCATCGTCATCATCGCTGAGCCGGGCCGCGAGCACGAAGCCGGGCTGCGCCTGGGCCGCATCGGCTTTGACCATGTCGCCGGGTATCTCGAGGGCGGCATGAGCGCGCTCGATGCTCGGCCCGACTTGGTGAGGCGCACCGAGCGCGTCGACGCCCAGCGGCTCGACCAAGAGCTTCACTCCCCATCCCCGCCGCTTGTCCTCGACGTTCGCACCCCGCGCGAACACGAAGAGAAGCGCATCGACGGCAGCGTGCTCATCCCGCTCAACCATCTCGAAGAGCGCACCCACGAACTGCCGCGCGACCGCCGCGTGGTGGTGCAATGCGCCACCGGATACCGCTCCTCCATCGGCGTCAGCATTCTCGAGCGCCACGGCTTCCGCGATCTCGCCGACCTGACGGGCGGGATTGCGGCGTGGGAAACGGAGCATCTGCCGGTGCTCGCAAGCGCGTGACCAGCCGAGTCCTGTCACTGATTCTGTGGTAGACTAATTGATTAAGACCTCAGCCGTGGATCGTGGCGCACGGAACTTCGTTCCGGGGGGAGACGGATGCCTGAAGAGAAGAACGAGCCTTCCGGGTTCAAGGTGGTCGACCGCCGGAGCTTCAGTGAGGACGGCTCGCGGCGCGAAGAGAAGCCGGAAAAGGATGCTGTACGCGAGGTTCAGGCAGGACCCGCGCGTCCCGGCGCGCGGCCGGCGGAGCCGGATCGCCGCGCTGCTCCGGAGCCCGAGGAAGAGGCCTTCTTCGAGGAAGAAGGCGCGAGCTTCGCGACCCTGGTTTCCTACCTGAGCACCACGGTGATGTTCCAACTCGGCCTGCTGCCGGGGCCGGGTGGCGAGCGCATCCCCGCCGACTTCGCGAACGCCCGGCGCACCATCGACCTGCTGGAAGTTCTGCAAGAGAAGACGCAGGGCAACCTGACCGCCGAAGAAGCCCGAATGCTCGAGGAAGTCCTCTACGAGTTGCGGTTGACGTTCGTCGAGGCAGAACAGCGACGGGGGCCCAAGCCCCGATGAAGCTGACGTTCCTGGGCACCGGGACCTCGACCGGCGTCCCAACTGTTGCCTGTTCCTGCGCGGTCTGCACGTCCTCTGATCCCCATGACAAGCGAACCCGTCCGTCGGTGCTGCTGGAGTTTGACGGCCGCGCCGTGGTGATTGATACGAGTCCGGACTTCCGCCAGCAGGCGCTGCGCGAACGCCTGCAGCGGTTGGACGCCGTGGTCTTCACCCACACCCACGCCGACCACATCTTCGGGCTCGACGACGTTCGCGTCTTCTACTTTCGCCAGCGCGCGCCGATTCCCATCTACGCCGACGCGGCGTCTATGGAGAGCATCCGGCGCATCTTCAAGTACTTCTTCGACCAGAGTTATCCTTACGGCGGCATCGCCAAACTCGATCCACACGTCATCGACGGCGCTTTCGATCTGTGGGGCGAGCGGCTGACGCCGCTTCCGGTGCTGCACGGCAATCTGCCGGTGCTTGGCTTTCGCTTTGGCAATGCGGCTTACGTCACCGACTTCAGCACTATTCCTGAGTCGACGGCGGCGCTGCTTGAGGGCCTCGACGTACTCATCCTCGATGCGCTGCGCCACAAGCCGCATCCGGCGCATTCCAATCTCGAGCAGTCGCTCGCTTGGGTCGAACGTCTCAAGCCGCAGCGCGCGTTCTTCACGCACATCGCGCACGAACTCGGGCACGAGGAGACCAACGCCCTGCTGCCCCCACACGTACGGCTGGCCTATGACGGCCTGGAGCTCGACTTGTAAGACAGGAATCAGAGTCGAGCCTGGCATTCGAATATGCACATCATCCGCAATCTTTCGGAACTCGGTGAGCGCCAGCAACCCGCGGTCGTGACCGTCGGCAATTTCGACGGCGTGCACCTCGCTCACCAGCGGCTGTTCCAAAGCGTCGTCGAGAGCGCGCGGCGTCTGAACGCCGTCGCGACCGCCGTCACGTTCGATCCTCACCCCACCAGAATCCTCGCGCCCGAACGCACGCCCAAGCTGCTGACCACGCTCGAGCAAAAGACGCGATTGATCGAGCGCCAGGGGATCGAGCGGCTCGTCGTACTTCCCTTCACTCGCGAGCTCTCTGAACTGACGCCACAGGAATTCGTGCGCCAGGTGCTGGTGGAGGGGCTCGGCGTCGTCTCGGTGCACGTCGGAGAGAACTTCCGCTTCGGACACCGTCACGCGGGCGACGTGCAACTTCTCGCAGAACTCGCCTGCGCCATGCACTTCCAACTCGAAGTCCTATCCGTGCTCGAAGCGCGCGGCGAGCGCGTTTCAAGCTCGCGCATCCGGCAACTGCTTTCCGAGGGGCGCGTCGGCAGAGCAGGCCGGCTGCTCGGCAGATCCTACTCCGTAGGCGGCGCGATCGTTCACGGGTCGGGTGTCGGCAAGACGCAGACCGTACCCACGCTCAACCTCGCGCCGGTCGACGAACAGTTGCCCAAGGACGGCGTCTACGTCACACGGACGCGACTGGGCGAGGCCTGGCACGAATCGGTGTCGAACGTGGGCCACAAGCCGACCTTCGGCGAACACCGCCTCACCGTCGAATCGTTTCTCCTCGACTTCGGCGGCGAACTTCACGCCACTGAAATGGACGTGGAATTCCTCTACCGGCTGCGCGATGAAGTGAAGTTTCCGGATGCCGGCGCGCTCAAGGCGCAAATCCAGAAGGACGTGCGCCGCGCGGCCAACTTTTTCCGCCTGCTCAAGCTGCTGAAGCGGCGTTCGGCCCAAAGCGTTGCGCCGCGGTAAGGCCTGCCGTCATGACACTCCTGAAATCCAGCGAACCGGAAGACCCCGATGGCGTCAACCGCCGCGAATTCCTCGCGCTCTCCGCGGCCTCCGTCATCGCCGCAGCCGCCGGAAAGCCATCCGAGGCGAGCCCTGAGTCCGAGCGCCCCTGGTACACGACCATGCGGCGTTGCGGCCAGATCAACTTCAACGAGCGCGATCCGCTTACCCTGGACGTCAACGCCTGGATGGACTATTGGGCGTCGCTCAAGGTCAACGCCGTCCTGCTCAACGGCGGCGGCATCCTGGCGTTCTATCCCACCCAGGTGCCTTACCATCATCGCAGCCAGTTCCTCGGCTCGCGCGACCTTTTCGGCGACGCGGTCGCGGCGGCGAAGCAGCGCGGATTGCGCGTGGTGGCGCGCATGGATTGCAACTACGCCTACGAGGAAGCGTTCCAGGCGCACCCGGAATGGTTTGAGCGTAATGCCGATGGCTCTCCGCGCCGCCACGACGAGTGCCCGTGGCTGTACCAGACCTGCATGTTCAGCACCTACTTCAGCGAGCAGATGCCAGCCATCTACCGCGAGATCAGCCGCCGTTATCCCGTCGACGGCTTTTTCACCAACGGCTGGCCCTCGACCGGAGCACTCGATGTCTGCTATTGCGAGAGCTGCCGGAAAATCTATCGCGACCAGTTGGGCGGCGTACCACCCGAGCATACGGACGCTGCGAGTCCGCTCTATCGACGATACTACGACGCTTCGATGGCGCGCATCCAGGAAATCTGGAAGCTCTGGGATTCGGTGGCCAAGGAGAAGAAGCCTGACTCGGTCTACGTCGGCAACCTGGGTGGCGGTATTCGCACGGTGAAAAGCCTGAACGCCTTGAGCCAGGTCGCAGCCTGGTTCAACGCTGACCACCAGGGCCGCGCCGGCGATACCCCGGTTTGGGATTGCGCGCAGCAGGGCCGCGTGGCGCAATCGGTGATGCGCGGCCGGCCGATTACCGACGTGACCGGCGCGTACAGCAACAGCCATCCTGTGTGGCGGCACGTCACGAAGAGCCCCGCCGAAACGACGATGTGGCTGGCCGAGACCACAGCCAGCGGCATGGTGCCGTGGTTCCATTGGCTGGGCGGCTCGCCCGAGGACAACCGCTGGCGCGAAGTCGGCCGGTCGTTCTACGACTGGCTCGCCCTGAACGAGCCGCATTTCCGCAACCGCCGCTCGATTGCTGACGTCGCCGTGCTGTATCCCCAAAGCACGATCGCCTTCTACAGCTCCGGTGACTCGGCTCGCAAGCGTCACCCGCACTTCGCAAGCACCGATTCTCTCCAGGGACTTTACTACGCCCTGCTCGAAGGACGCTTCATCTTTGACTTCGTCCACCAGGAAAACCTGACGTCCGAGACACTCAGCCGGTATCGCGCTCTGCTGATCCCCAACGCCGCCTATCTGCGCGACGGCGAATGCGCGGCCATCCGCCAGTTCGCCGAGTCCGGCGGCTCGCTGCTCGCGACGTTCGAGACTTCGCGTTACAACGAATGGGGCGATCCGCATCCCGATCTCGCACTCGCGGATTTGTTAGACGCGAGCTTGACCGGCGAGATCATCGGCCCGTTGGGCAACAGCTACATGCGGATCGAGCGGCCGCATCCTATCCTTCGCGGCTTCGAGGGGACCACGCTGCTGCCCGGCCCTGAGTATCGCGTGCCGGTCCGCCCGCTCGACGCAACTCCGCTCGCGCTGACCGTCGTGCCGCATTACCCGGCATTCCCGCCGGAGATGGTCTATCCGCGCACGCCCGACTCGGGCGAGCCCGCGGCCATCTTCCGCGAGAGCACCAAAGGCGGACGCACGTCGCGTGTCGCGTACTTCCCCGGAGACGTTGACGGCACGTCGTGGCGCTCCGGGAACACCGACCTCAGCCAGTTGATCCAGAATTCCGTCCGATGGCTTTTGGGCGAGAGCCCGTCACCGGTCAGCGTCGCGGGTGAGGGAATCGTCGAACTGTTCGCCTGGGAGACCGAACCCGGCTACGCCTTGCACGTGCTCAATTACACGAATCCCAACATGACTCGCGGGTTCATCCGCCGGTCTTATGCGATTGGGCCACAGCGGGTGGAGTTCGACGTCGCACTCGGGAGGACCATCTCCAGCGTTCGTGCGTTGCGGGCGGCACGGTCGCTGGCCTTCCAGCAAAGCGGGTCGACCGTGCGCTTCGAGTGTCCACCCGTTCGCGATTACGAGGTCGTCGCGCTGACGTAGGCGCCCTCTCGCTGAGCGCGATCAGACAGACCGTCCAGTATCGTAAAAAATTAACTATCTCGGTAACTCCGAGGGAGCGACCTATCACAGCCCAAGTCAACGGCCTGGGTGAGCCGCATGCGATCTCACCGCGAGTCGTGGCCGCGGCACGAGTTTGGTACTGTAGGCTTTTGACCGGCGGGAACGACAGAACCCCCGGCACCCAACCCGTGCCGTGGCTACCACTCGCTTCAACGTAGATTCTGCTGAAAGAAGAATGGTAGACGAAAGTAAAAGTCCCTGAATAGTTGCCTATAGGTCTTGTAAGGGAGCGCCAGAGCGGAGGTCAAATCAGAGGGTAAAGGACCTGGGTCATCCGAACTTCGGGAGCTGGGTTGGAGCTCGAACAGGACAAACGGTTTCTCGAGGGCAATGCAAATTCCAGCCTCTATGTACACGTTGGGTCTTCCCTTTGTGGCCCTGTTGTCGAACACGCAGAAGTCGGCAGCCTTAATCTGCTTGACGATGCTGTCCAGGATTTGGACGCTCCGGAGGTCCCTGCCGGACCATTCCAAATCGACATTGTACGGTTCGAGGACTTGCCGGAGATTCCAACGAAGCGTCCTGTTTACTTGAGGATTAAACTTATGGCCGACAAAACATTTTTTCTTGCGCCTCTCAGTTCTAGAAATGAAGATGACCTGGATGTGATCGAAGTATTTCCCGTCCATTTCACGCAGCCGGGTTAGCTCTAGTCTAAGGAGGTAATCGGGTATGTCCACGATTTCCTCACGGAATAATCTTGCCGCATATTCCTTGGCTTCTGGTGTCTGGCACCAGCGACTAAGACGAGTATGAGTTGTGGAATCAATTAGCCCGTGGAGGAATATGGACTCGAAGAAACCTCCAAGGAACTGCTGGAAGAAGGCTAGTTGGCTGGGCTTCATCCGAGCTTCTATCGTCTAAAGTTTGGAAAAAACTCTCGCGAGGGTACGAAACGCCAGCCGGGCATCGCCCGAAGCTCCACTTTTCTCCCGCTCCAGTCGGCGGATCCGCTCAAAAAGGGCCATTTCATGTGAACGTTCCTCACCCGCACCAGATTCCGCGGTGAGCGAACGGAGGTCGTCGCCCTCATAGAAGAGCCGATATAACGGAACTTCTATAGCGGCTGCTAGCCTTTCCAGATTCTCAAGTGAAGGCACAACGTGGCCGTTTTCGACTCGGGAGATGTAGGACCTCATCATGCCGGTTCTTTCCTGGATGTCTCCCAAAGAAAGATTCCTGGCTTCTCTCAGCTTGCGCATTCTCGTCCCGAGAATCATTGCGTCTCGTCCCTTCTATATATCTGGGTAGGATTTTACACTTCTTAGCTTCCTTGAGCAAGTCAGCGACAGCAGCCAAAAATGGTAGTGGCGTCATTCAAGTGACGCCACTACCCGAAAAATCGTCGTTCGCGCAGCCCCGAAGGGGCGACCCAGCATAGGTCGCCCCTTTGGGGCTCAAAAAGCCCGCCGGAATACGGGATAGCCCGATGGGATATACAGAAAGCAGCGAGCGGTTGGCGCGAGGCGAACGTGTGCGGGAACCGGGCCGTGCTAACGCAGCACAGTGAGGGGATTCTCGGTGCGAGGCTCGGGCTCGAGCGCGGGCGCAGTTGACGCGACGCCTGCCGTTTTGTCAGCCACGAAGCGGTCGATCTCCTCGAGCAATGCGGGAACAATCTCAGCTTCGGTGACGCGCCGGATGGCTTTGCCTTCGCGGTAGATCATGCCGTTGCCGCGTCCGGCAGCGACGCCCAGGTCAGCCTCGCGCGCTTCGCCCGGACCATTCACCGCGCAACCCATGACGGCCAGCGAGAGCGGCATCTTGATGTGCCGCGTGGCGTCTTCAATCTCGGAAGCAATCTTGAACAGGTCGACTTCGAGGCGCCCGCAGGTCGGACAGGCAATCACCACCGGGCCGCGACTCCTGAGCTCGAGCGACTTCAGCAGCTCGTAAGCAACGCGCACTTCCTCGACAGAGTCGGTGGCGAGTGAGACACGAATCGTGTCGCCGATGCCTTCCGCCAGCAGCATCCCCATCCCCACGCAGGACTTCACCGTTCCTGAGAACTGCGTGCCCGCCTCGGTGATGCCGAGGTGGAACGGATAATCCACCTGTTTTGCGAGCAGGCGATAGGCGGCCACGGTCATCTTCACGTTCGAAGCTTTGAGCGAGACGATAGTGTCCGTAAAGCCGAGATCTTCGAGGATCTGGATGTGGTAGAGGGCGCTTTCGACCATGCCTTGCGGCGTCGGGAAGCCGTACTTCTCGATCAAGCGGCGCTCGAGCGATCCCGCGTTGACGCCGATGCGGATGGGCACTTTCTGTTCCTGCGCGCGGCGGACGACGACGCGTACTTTCTCGGCGTCGCCGATATTGCCAGGATTGATGCGCAGCTTGTCGATTCCCGCGTCGAGGGCCATCAACGCGAACCTGTACTGGAAATGAATGTCAGAAACGAGGATGGAGTCAGGACAAAGCCGGCGGATTTCGGACAGCGCCTTGGCCGCCTCGATATCCGGAACAGCGAGGCGCACGATTTCGCAGCCCGCCGCTTCCATCTGCTGAATCTGCTCGACGGTCTTCGCGACATCGCGCGTATCCGTCTTGGTCATCGACTGGACCACGATTGCCGCGTCGCCGCCGATGGTCAGTCGCCCCACCTTCACCGGGCGCGTCTTGCGCCGGGGCGGGAAGTACTCCTGATCACTGAAGTTCATAACGGGTGTTACCCTTTCCCTGCTAGTGCCGTTCCAACTTGCTCGGGCCAACATCGCCCAACCACACGGAAAGCCTTTGCCGAAGGTACCGCTTGCCTCGACCCGACTTCAGGTAACGCTCCCGGCGGTAGGCATCAGCGGCGTTCCAGCATGCCTCATAGTAGGCAAGCCGCAAGGGCCGTCGGGCGCGTGTGGCCCGCACACGGCCCTGAGCATGGTGGGAGAACCGCGCCTTCAGATCGGAGGTCGCCCCAGTGTACCACCGGTTATCCGACTCGCTGTGCAGCACGTAGGTGTAGTACATAGGCGTAACAAGTTGGAACGGCACTAGTGGAAGCTCTTCATGATGTCGTTGTATACCACGAAGACCGCCAGGAACAGCAGGAACGCCATGCCGATCTGGACGAAGCGCTCCTTGAACGCCAGACTCAGGTCGCGCCGCATCACCGACTCGATGGCCAGCAAGAGGATCGTGCCACCGTCCAGAATGGGAATGGGCAGCAGGTTGAAGATGCCCAGTTGCAGGCTGATGAACGCGACGATCAGCAGCAAGTCAGTGAAACCTGCGCGGTAAGCGGCGCCTGAGACCTGCGCGATGCCGATGGGCCCTGAGAGCGACTTGGCGGACATGTGACGCGTCAAGATCTTTCCCAGCACGTCGAAGGTCAGGAGCGAATTGCGCACCGTGAAGTCCACGGAAGCCGAGACGGCGCGCGGCAGGGGCAGGTGCTGGACGACCATGTCGTTGGGGAACTCCACTCCGATGCGCCAGACCTTCCCGCCGGCTCCCTCGGCAAAAACAGGCTTGATACGAACGCGCAATTCCTGGCCATGGCGCGAGATCCGGAGATTGGCCTCGTTTCCTTTTCCCGCTTGGAGCGCCTCGAAGATCGAGGGATAGGAGTAGCAGTACAAACCGTTGTACGCCACAATCTCGTCCCCGACCTGAAGTCCCGCTTGCGCCGCCGGCATTCCCGGAGTCACGCTGGCGAAGATTGCAGGCTCATAGGGGGCAATCCCGATGTAGCCGATCTGATCGCGGCCCTCGGGCTTGGGGGTAAGAGTAAGGTTAAGCCGCTCGTTGCCGCGCTCCACTTCAACCGGAAGGGCCGTGTTGGCCGAGGTCATCACTTTGGTTGTCAGGTCTTCCCAACTGGGATTGGCACTACCGCCAATCCCCACAACCACGTCGCCGGGCTTCAGACCCGCCTTGTCCGCCGGCGAGCCGGGTTCGACCGCTCCCACACGCGCCGCCTGTTCCTCATAGACAGGTCTTTGATAGTGGACCTTGAAGACGCCCGTGAGGACGGCAATGGCCATCACCACGTTCATGGTGGGACCCATCACCACCACCACAAAGCGCTGCCATCGGGGTCGGCCCTGGAACTCACTTGGGTCAGGCTGATGCGTCGCCGACGGCTCCTCACCCGCCATCTTCACGTAACCACCGAATGGCAGCAGACTCACCCGGTAATCCGTGTCGCCATACTTGATGCCGAAGAGGCGCTTTCCCAGTCCGAACGAGAACGTCAAGACGCGGATACCAAACCACTTGGCGGCCATGAAGTGCCCGAGCTCGTGAATGAAAATCATCACGCCGAGGACTATGACGACGACGGCGGTATCGGTGAAGAAATTAGAGGCCATATCGTTCGACTATCGACTCCCGCTCGCCAGCTCTTGAACCACACTTCGGGCGCGGTCCCGGGCGTCCTGGTCGCATTCGAGAACTTTGCCGAGCACGTCCAATTCCATCCGCGGCGTCGAAGCCATCACCCTCTCGACCACACGTGGGATGTCTGAGAAACGCAGTCGCCCGCCGAGGAACGACTCGACGGCGACTTCATCGGCGGCATTCAAGGAGCACCCCGCGGCGCCACCCGCCTCGAGCGCTTCGCGTCCCAGCCTGAGGCAAGGAAACCGCCTGCTATCAGGCTCTTGGAAGCGCAGGCGGCGCGCTGCCAGCAAATCCAAACCCAAGCCGCCGTTTACCGCTACGCGCTCCGGATACGTTAGCGCGTACTGGATCGGGATCCGCATGTCAGCCACAGAGAGCTGCGCTATCACCGAGCCATCAACAAATTCTATCATGGAATGGACGATTGACTCAGGATGAACCACCACGCTGATCTTTTCCGAGGGCAAGCCGAAAAGCCAGTGCGCTTCAATCACTTCCAAGCCCTTGTTCATCAACGTCGCCGAGTCGACGGTGATCCGGCCTCCCATCTTCCAAATAGGATGCTGCAACGCCTGCTCGGGAGTCAGCGAATCGAAGACCTTGCGCGGCGTCTTGAGGAACGGCCCGCCCGAGGCCGTGAGGATGAGACGTTTGACTTCCTTGGGCTGGCCGGAGCGCAGGCACTGGTGAATCGCCGAGTGTTCACTGTCGATAGGGAGGATGTCCACGCCCCGCTCCCGCGCCTGGCGAGTGACCAATTCTCCGGCCGAGACCATTACCTCCTTCGAGGCGAGTCCGATCTGCTTAGCCGCCAGGACGGCCTCGTAGGTCGCGACCAGTCCGGTAACGCCGTGAGAGGCCGAGACGACGAAGTCGACCTCAGGAAGCCCGACCGCCTCCACCTGACCCTCGGTTCCCGCGAGGATCTTCAAGGGCTTGCGATACACTGCCTGGCGGAGTCGCTCCCGCAGCGGCTCGACACACTCGGCGCTCCCGACCACCACGACCGCGGGACTGAAATCGGCAATCTGCCGGGCCAGCACGTCCAGATTCTTGCCCGCCGAGAGCGCCACAACGCGGAAGCGTTCGGGCAGACTCGCGACGACGCGCAGGCAATTTCTGCCCACCGAGCCCGTCGAACCGAGGATGCAGAGTCTCTTCATGAGTGCAGGATGTCCCGAAATGCCAGCGCCAGCCACAGCGCCGGCGCGCCAAACATCAGGCTATCGATCCGGTCGAGCAGTCCGCCGTGACCGGGAAGCAAAGCGCCCGAGTCCTTCATCGCGGCGCCGCGCTTGAACGCCGACTCGACCAGGTCGCCGATTTGCCCGGCAATCGCGGCCACCGCGGCGAGGAGCAGCACCGTCTCGAGGTCGGCGCTCCGCCAAAACCAGTGAGCGAAAATCCAGGCGGCGATCAGGCTTCCCAGGAATCCGCCGATCGCGCCCTCCACCGTCTTCTTGGGCGAAACGCGCGGAAAGAGCGGCGTCCGGCCCACGAGGTGTCCGCTGAAGAATGCCAGAATGTCCCCGACCGAAACGACGATGAACAGCAGCAGCACCACTTCGCGTCCGGGGCCGATGCCGTCCGAAGAATGCGGCGCATAACGAAGCGGTACAAGGCACGACAGCGTCCCGCCCACATAGAGAATGCCGATGAAGGTGGCAGCCGTCGTCCCCAGGTAATGGTGAAGGTCGGGAACCGCAAGCAAAGCGAGCGCGAGCGTCACCATCAGAAACAGCAACACCAGCGCGAAGGCCAGGACTTCGGTCTGTTTGAGCCTCGTGACCGCCGGGGCCAGGCACAGCAGCGCACACGCAACGTAGCCGAGCGCGGCAAAGGTCGTGAAACCGGCATGCCGGTTGAGGATCACGTACTCGTACCAGGCGCGCTCGACCACCGCCAGCAAGACCAGCAGGTACAGCCACTCCGGCCCCCAGCCGAGGACGTACAGGACGGGAGGAATCAAGACCACAGCCGTGAGGACGCGTGATGTCATTCGAAGATGCCGGCCGTCCGCTTACCCCAAGCCTAATCCGCCGTAGCGCCGCTCGCGCTTTTGGAAGTCGATGATGGCCTGGAACAGGTCGTTCTGCGTGAAGTCGGGCCACAGCGTTTCGGTGAGCCAGATCTCGGCATAGGCAATCTGCCAGAGCAGAAAGTTGCTGACGCGCATTTCGCCGCTGGTGCGAATCAGCAGGTCGGGGTCGGGCATCCCCTGCGTATAAAGATGGCGGCCGATTGCGGCCTCGTCGATCTCGACGGCGCCGTTACCCTTGATGTTCTCGGCCAGAGCGCGCCACGCGTCGACCATCTCGGCCCGCGCGCCGTAATTGAGCGCCAGCGTCAGCCGCAGCCCGGAATTCTCGCGGGTCTTCTCGAGCGCGTTCTCGAGATCCTTCTGGACAGGCGGCGGCAATTCGTGAATCCGCCCAATCACACCGAGGCGAATGTTCTGTTTGTTGAGCTCCCGGATCTCCTTCTTCAGGTACTCCTGCAGCAAACTCATGAGCAGCTTGATTTCGGTGTGCGGACGCTTCCAGTTCTCGAGCGAAAACGCGTAGAGCGTGAGGTACGGGACGCCGAGTCGCGCGCACGCTTCTACCGCCTGGCGTACGGCACGGATGCCGGCGCGATGTCCGGCAATACGCGGCAGGTGGCGCCGCTTCGCCCATCGTCCGTTGCCGTCCATGATGATCGCGATGTGTTGCGGCAGGCGGTCGAGGTCAATCTGGGCGAGCAGATGTTGTTCGCTGAGTTCCGTCTTCACCGGGGGCCTGACTGGCTGAAGGCTGTTTCCCTTTCAGTCAAGCAAGTTAGCATACTGCGGAGTGAGCCGCAAGGGAGAGGTGTTTCGGGTAGTCGTGCAGTTTGACGTAGCGGCGGCTTTATGCCGCCACTTGGCGGGATAAACCCGCCGCTACAACCGCAAGCTGGACCACTACCGTAATTCGCGAACGCGCCGCGATCAGATCGCGGGCGCCGTACCGACATTACCAGGCCCGCGAAGGTCTCACGGTGCGCCATGACCCGGCAGGAACTGACTGAACCCATCCAGGACCGTGAGTCCGATCATCACCACACAGGTGATCCAGGCAATCCAGTTGAACAGCCGTGAATTACAATAATCGCCCATCAGGTCTTTGCGATTGATGAGGCGCAGCATAAAAATCAGGACGAAGGGCAGCAAAATACCGTTGATGACCTGGGAAAGCAGGATGATGGGGACCTGTTTCGACTCACTCAGCACAATGACGACCAGCGCGCCAATGGCGATCAGTCCGGTGTAGAGCGCGTAGAACGCCGGCGCCTCATGGACGCGCTTGTTGATGCCGGACTCGAGGCCCAGTCCTTCGCACACGTAGTAGGCGGTGGCGAGCGGCAGAATGGAGGCGGAGAAGAGCGAGGCGTTGCAAAGGCCGAAGGCAAACAGCCAGCTTGCCGCGCGTCCGGCGAGCGGCTTCAGCGCCATGGCGGCATCCCCGGCGTTCTGGATATCGCGATGACCGCTGACGTAAATCGTCGCCGCGCAGGCTACGATGATGAAAAACGCCACCACGTCCGTAACAATGCAGCCCACGATGACGTCGAGGCGCGAGTGAAAGTAGTTCTTCAGCTTGATGCCCTTTTCCACCACGGCGGATTGCAAATAGAACTGCATCCAAGGTGCGATGGTCGTACCCACAACGCCGATAAGCATCGACAGATAGCCGCTGTTGAACTGGAACGACGGCTTGATCGTGGCGGTCATGGCCTCTGACCACCCTGGGTGTGCCAGAAAGCAGGAAAGCGGATAAGCGATGTAGAACACACACGCCACCAGAAACACCTTCTCCACAAATCGATATGTACCTTTCACCACCAGCAGCCACACGAAGACCGCTCCCATGGGAACTGCTACGTAGCGCGTGACTCCCAGGACTTCCATGCCCGAAGCGAGACCCGCAAACTCGCTGATGGTATTGCCGAGGTCCGCGAAGAGCAGCATGAGCATCAGGAGAAACGTGATGCGGAACCCGTACTCTTCGCGGATCAGGTCGGCGAGGCCTTTGCCGGTGACCACACCCATGCGCGCCACCATCTCCTGCACCACGATCAGCGCCACGGTGATAGGAATCAGCGTCCATAGCAGCGAGTATCCAAAGCGGGCGCCCGCCAGCGAATAGGTGTAGATGCCGCCCGCGTCGTTGTCGACGTTGGCAGTGATGATTCCCGGTCCGACGACGGCCAGGAAGATCAGAAAGCTCATGCGGAAGCGACGGTAGCGCTGCCGGTTGCGCGAGAGGCGGCCTTCAGTTTCCCCACCGGCCACGGCTCTCTCCGGATCGGCGTGACCCGATCTTGTTTCTTCAGTTGCCAACCGGCACCTCTATCGGCGATGGACTACGACTTCGAGGACATCGTCGGCGGTAACGACACCCAGGAGATGACCTTTGGGGCCCAAGACAGGCAGGGCAACAAGGTTGTACTTGTGAAACAGATCAACGACGGTGTTCTGACCCGTCTCGGCCTCGACCGCGATGAGCGGTTCGGAGGAGAGCCCCTTCAGGGGCGTGTTCAAGTCAGCGAGCGGGAGGCGGGCGATGGGGACAGCTCCGGCCAGTCCGCCGTTGTTGTTGACCAGATAGATGAAGTGGACCGTCTCGAGCGGGCCTTCGAAGTTGCGCAGCGATTCGACGGCGGCTTCGACCGTTGCCGACTCGCCGACCACGATGAACTCGTTGGTCATCAGTGCGCCCGCCGTCTTGTCCTCAAAGCCCAGGAGTTCGCGCACCTCTTTGGCTTCCTCTTTTCCCATGTCGGCGAGAACCTCCGCCGAGGTCTCCGGTGACAATTCCTGCAGGACGTCGGCGGCTTCGTCCGGAGGCATTTCCTCGACCAGGTCGGCGGCCTTCTCCGGGCGGATGCTTTCGAGCAAGGCGGCCTGCATGCGCGTGGGAATCTCGGACAGCGCCTGGGCCGCCGTCTCGTCATCCAGCGATTCGATGACGGCTTTCTGCTCGTCGCGGCTCAGCTCCTCGAGGATGTCGGCAATGTCCGCCGGGTGCAATTGGGCGAGCCGATCATAGGAGATGCGCAGCTTCAACCGCCGGGCCGGGTCGGATTCGATGATGTTCACGAACTCCCAGGGGATGGTTTTGGACGGGAAGATTCCCGAGAGAGTCCGAATCGTATGCTTGGCCATCAGGCCCTGGAGCAGCCGGCGGAGCGCTGAGGCGAATCCGACGTTGGCGGCGAGAATCCGCAGTTCGCTGTGGCCGTTGGTGGGCTTGATATCGAAGTCCACATCGTTGACGCGCACCACCTTGCGATTGTTGACGTCGATTACCTGCTGGTCGAGCACGTCCTTCTTCACCTTGAGGAGTCCCTCGTCCGGCGCATAGCAGCGGATGTTGCTGGCCGGCACGCTGGTCTGGATCTGGCGTACGGAGATCGACTGCATCTGGTCGTAGGTGATGCAAACCAGGCGCTTGTCGGGAGTCCTCACGTGGTACGCCGCGACGCGCAAGGCGTTCTGGCTGGGATCGACAGCCAGATCGACGAGCTTGCCGAGGTAGTCCCCCTTGGCGTCGTACGCCGGAATATTTTGAAGCTCGGTGAAGTAGATCACATCAACCTCGGGTGCGCTGTCTTCCACCCTCCAACGTTAACCAACAAAAAAGCCCCGGCCGAGCCAAATCGCTCGCGGGGCATCCCGCCCATCCGTCACGCTGATGGACGGCTGAAGCAACCCTCCTGGTGTGAGCTTTGGCTCCATACAACGTAGTCTCCCGACGGTCCAGGATAGCCACCTTAGACAACGCCTTAATCCGGCGATGCCTGCTGACCCGTTGGCTCGTCTCCGGGTTTCCGGGCAGTGGCCTGTGTTTGCATGGTAACCTCGCCTAACGAGGCCGAACTGGGACTAGTCTCTCTCCACCTCCTTGACGCCCCTTCCGACTTCACTTCCCTTAATACGAATCGGTTACGTCGTTGTCAAGAAAAAAAAGGCTCCGCCGGGCATTTTTTTTGGATTTCTTGGGCCGCCTCCGGGTTCGAAAGCCACCGCTACTGCTTCAACTCACCCATCGTCCACTCGATGCCGTTCAGCAGGAGCTGCTGGAACCGGGAGTCGCGCCAGACCGCGTCTTCGTGGCCGAGTGAGGTGTAGAAGACGCGGCCTTTGCCGTAGTGGCGAGTCCAGGCGAGCGGCCACATGTAGTAGCGGGTGTGGACTCCAGGCTTGCTGCGGTCGACCGACATGGGATCGAGGCGAAGCAGGACGTGACTGTCGTCGCGGAAGTCGTCGATTTGATAAATCTCGTCGGTGATGGTGAACGACTTCCCCAGGAATTTAGTGATGCCGTCGTCCTGGTCGGCGACCACGACATTCACCTGCTGGTGCCACGGATGGCCGTCGAAGTACCCGCCGATTATTTTGTTGTAATCCTCCCACATATAGCAGGTGTCCGTGGCGCTGTGTACGCCGATGAATCCGTGGCCTGCCGCGAGATAGCCGGCGAAGATGGTCTTCTGTACCTCGGTGAAAGGAAGCTCGCCCGTGGTGTAGAACATTACCGCATCGTAGTTCCTCAGATTCTCCGCCGTGAACGGCGCGACGTTGTCGACCACGGTCGTCTCAAAAACTCCAGACTTTTCGCCAATCCCCTTCACGATCTCGGTCGAGAGCGGCACGCTCTCGTGGTGGAATCCCGCCGACATGGTCATATAGAGCAGTTTCCGCGGTCCGTGAGGTCCGCGAGCGCGGACGGGCCGCGCTTTGAACAGAACCACACCCGCAACCGCGGCGATCAGAACGAGAACGAGCCATCCCAGTTTGCGCATCATCGCTCCTCGAGAAATGGGAATTCGCGTACTCTGGCTGGCCCTCGAGGCCGGCCTTCAGCGACCGCACCGGGGTTCTCGAGGGATCGAGATTCTAGTGGCCCGCGGCCTGGGCGACTGCATGAGTAACCAGGGCTTTTGCCACCTCCCGGCAGAATGCCGGCAGGTCAGTGGGCATCCGCGAAGTGATCAGATTGCCATCGACCACCACTTCCTGGTCAAGGTATTTGGCTCCGGCGTGGATCATGTCGTCCTTGATGGCCTTGAAGCAGGTCACCTTGCGCCCACGCACGATGTCCGCGGAGGTAAGGACCCAGCCCGCGTGGCAAATCGCTGCGACGATCTTTCCGCTGTGGTCCATCTCGCGTACCAACCGCAGCACGCGCTCGTCCTGGCGTAACGTGTCAGGAGCCCATCCACCGGGGATGATCACCGCGTCGAAATGCTTCGCGTCTGCCTCGCTCAGCGAGACATCAGCCACCACAGGATAGCCCTTCTTGCTGGTGTAGGTCTTCCCCGCCTCGGCGGCCACGGCCACGGTCTTGGCACCCTCTTCCCGGAAACGCAGCAGCGGGTACCAGACCTCCATCTCCTGGTACTGGTCCGCAACCAGCACCGCAATCTTCTTCCCTTGCAGTTCCATGACTAACCTCCCCGATATGCTCATGTTACCACACCACACGACCACAAGGGTCGCGTCGGCATGAGAGATGAGGAAGTACCACGGAATGTGTCCACCGATGGCGACACAACTGGCCCCGAGTATGGACAGTTTTAGGGATACGGTTAATTTTATGTTAATTAACTTATGATTACACGCGTGGAACGCTTACGCGTCCTGCGAGTTGGAGCCCCCAGCCTGCAAGCCGCCAGTACCAAGGTTCACCAGGTATCCATCTGACTGAAAACATGGCGAATCGTGGATAGTTACCGACACGGATTGCGCCGCCAAGGCACTCCATTCGCGGCCAGCCTTGCGCACCAAAAAGACAGCACACCCCATGAACTAACGGTTTTGGACGGTTACGTGCGCTTAAGGAGGTGTCCAGGGGGAAGAATTCAGTTTTGGAGTATCAAACCATGGACTCTCCGTTTATCGTTTTCGCCGCAGGTTTTCTCGCCGGTTGTAGTATCTGCATCGTTTACATCGGACTGCTAAAAGCCACAATCGCGTCTTACCGAACTTACTTCGCCCAACGTCTCGACGATCAAATCAAGGACTTCCGTAGTCACCCGGGATCGGACGAAGGACCGTCAGACGGCGGACGGAGGACGCCGCCACGAGGACCCGCGCCACTGCCCGGTGGCGTAACGGTCGAGGGGTTGAGGAAACTCTCCTCGCTGGTTTCCCTTCCGTCTCTCAAACGGCAAGAGCCTGTTAAAGAACACGAGTAAGACGCCCGGCTTGTAGTCTTGTTCCGCACTTTCGGGTCGCGGTCGGCGCCGCGACCTCATGAGCCAAAGTCTGAACAAACCTTCGCGCGCTCCCTCTTCTGCTTGCCCGCTCCAGCCATTGTGAGTATTCTCGAACGTCCGGTGCAAACGGCGCTGTCGCTTGGATCGAAGTAACCCGGGATCCTCCCTGAGCCGGAAAAGATTCCGCGGAGTCTCCTGCTCTCCAGCAGGGCCTGCCCCATCACCATGACCACAACTCCTCCGCAACACGGGTCGCGGCTGCCGGCGATGTTCCGCGCTCTGCGGCATCGCAACTACCGGCTGTTCTTTAGCGGCCAAATCATTTCCCTGGTCGGCACCTGGATGCAGTCGGTGGCGCAATCCTGGCTGGTGTACCGGCTGACCGGCTCGTCGCTCTTGCTGGGACTCGTCGGCTTTGCAGGACAGTTTCCCGTCTTCCTCTTCGCGTCCATCGGAGGCCTGGTCGCGGATCGCTACAGCCGCCATCGTATTGTTATCGCCACCCAGTCGTCCGCCATGGTGCTCGCCTTCATCCTGTCGGCGCTGACTCTTCACGGACACATCCAGGTGTGGCAAATCATGGTGCTCGCAGCGTGCCTCGGCCAGGTGAACGCCTTCGACATCCCAGCGCGCCAGGCGTTCATCGTGGAGATGGTTCACTCCGGCGACCTCATCAACGCCATCGCGCTCAATTCCTCCATGGTCAACGGCGCCCGCGTCCTCGGACCCGCCATCGCCGGCGTGACCGTGGCGGCGATCGGCGAAGGCTGGTGTTTCTTTGCCAACGCCGTGAGCTACACCGCGGTCATCGTCGGCCTCCTGCTCATGATCGTACAGCCTCGCGAACGCGTCGAGCACGCGCGCTCCGGGCTCGAGAGCATCAAGGAGGGATTCCAGTTTGTCGCGCGCACCGGCCCGATTCGTGCCCTGTTGCTTCTTCTCGGTCTGGTCAGCCTCACCGGGATGCCCTACGCCGTCTTGATGCCCATCTTCGCCGACCAGATCCTGCACGGCGGAGCGCGAGGACTGGGCGTCCTGATGGGCGCTTCCGGAGTCGGGGCGCTGGCAGGTACGCTCACGCTGGCCGCCAAGCGCGAGGTCCGTGGACTGGGAAGGTGGATCAGTTTCGCCTCGGCGGGATTCGGAGTGAGCATGATCGGCTTCGCCCTCTCGCGCTCTTTTCCGCTCTCGGTCGCGATGCTTGTCCCGGTCGGCTTCTCGATGATGCTTCAGATGTCGTCGTCGAACACCCTGATCCAAACCATGGTGCCGGACGTTTTGCGCGGCCGTGTGATGGCCGTCTACTCGATGATGTTCATGGGGATGGCGCCGATCGGCGCCCTGCTCGCGGGCGCCATCGCTCATCACATCGGAGCGCCGCACACGGTGGCCCTGGGAGGACTCACGTGTCTCGCGGGCGCGCTGATCTTCCGATCAAAGTGGCCGTCACTGCGCGGCGAGGCGCGAGAACTCGTCCTCGCGCAGGGCATGTCTAGCGGCGAGCCCCCGGAAGAGATGACCGGTCAGCAGGCGGTACCCCTCGAGAAGGAATCCTAGCGCCGGCCTTCTGGCCGGCACGCCGTCAATGGAAAGATTGCCGTTGCCGATGAAGGTCGGCGCTACTCGGAGTCCTGACGCGCGGGTCCCGTCGACCCGCGGACGACCAACTGGGTGCGGAGCACGTATTCGGCGCCCCGGCGCTGCTTGGAGCGCAACATTTTCTCGAGCGCCTTGAACGCCAGCTTCCCCAGCAGCTCGCGCGGCACCCTGACGGTGGTCAGCGGTGGACGAGCGAGCCGCGCAAACAAGATGTCGTCCGACCCCACCACCGAAATGTCGTGGGGCACCGAGAGGCCGGCATCCTCGAGCGCGCCGATCGCTCCGATCGCCGTCAGGTCATTGCCGCAGAAAATGGCTGTCGGCCTTATCTTTGCGGCAAGCAGCACTCGCGCACCGGCAGTCCCGCCATCGACGTTGCCATTCCCTTCCACCACTCCCAAAGGTTCCAGTCCTCGCTGCTGGAGCGCTTCGACCACCGCCTCGCAATAGCGCACGGCCGAGCGCCGGATCTGCGGCCCGGAGATCACACCGGCTTTGCGGTGGCCCAGCTTCCACAAGTGTTCGACGGCCTGGGAGATACCGCGCCAATAGTCCGGGCGGATGTTGCTCTGGTACGGCCCAATGGTTCCAAGATCCAGTGAGACCACCGGCATCTCATGTGCGGTCAACTCGGCGGCAGCCTCCTCGCCTGCCTGCGTGGTCATCACCGCCACGCCGCGTGCCTTGTTCTGAATGGCCTTGCGGACTGCGCCCGCGATCCGGTCCGGATTGTAGCTCGTCGGGCAGAGCAGAACGTCCAGTCCGTGTTCTGCCGCCTGGATCTCGAAGCTCTTGATGAGCTCGGGGAAAAACGGATTCTCGATATCGGAGATGATCAGTGCGTAGAAGTCGCTGGTGCCGCGCGCCAATCGCTGCGCGTGCACGTTCTGGTAGTAGTCCAGTTCACGGACCACTTCCAGCACCCGCTGTTTGGTCTCGGGGGCCACGAACCGGGTGTTGTTCAGGACGTGAGACACCGTCGCTACCGAAACACCCACTCGTTCGGCGACGTCCTTCATCCGAGCTGCCATCGCTCGCGGTCCCCCTCCTCGATCCCTCGCGTCCTTGCTTCCCGCGCGAAGCGGCAGGCAAGGGGCCATATCCTACCTCAGAGCGGCCCGCGAGGTACAGCGCGCGTCGAAATCCTTGCAGTCGGCTTCACCACCTGTTAGATTCCTGCTCTGGTCAGGCCTCTCATGTCCTCGAAGAACACCAAGGTCTACGACGCGCTGATCGTCGGCTCGGGAGCAAGCGGCGGCTGGGTCGCGAAGGAACTGACCGAGCGCGGAATGCGAGTGCTCGTGCTCGAAGCCGGCCCGCCGCGCGTCCCCACGCGCGACTTTACCGAGCACGTCTGGCCCTACCAACTCAAGTTCCGCGGCTTCCGCGATCAGCAAGCGCTGCTCGAGAACCAGCCCGTGCAGCGGCTCTGCTACGCTTGCGACGAGTACAGCCATCAGTTCTTCGTGAACGATCACGAGAATCCCTACACCTTCCCCGCTGACAAGCCTTTCATGTGGATTCGCGGACGGCAAGTGGGCGGCAAGACGTTCTGCTGGGCGCGCGAAAGCTATCGCTACAGCGATTACGAGTTCAAGGCGGCAAGCCGCGACGGCTATGAGCAGGACTGGCCGTTCAGTTACCACGACCTCGAGCCGTACTACGACAAGGTCGAAAGCTTCATCGGCGTCAGCGCGTCGCGCGAGGGACTCGAGCAGATGCCCGACGGCCGCTTTCTCCCTCCCATGCGCCTCTCCTGCGGCTCGCTGCTCGCCAAGAAAGTGATCGAGGAAAAGTTCGGATGGCGCGTGATGCCCGACCGCGTCGCCAACCTCACGGTGCCGCATAACGGGCGTCCGGCGTGCCACTATTGCGACGAGTGCTCGCGCGGATGCTATACGGCATCGTACTTCAACAGCCCGGCGGTCACGCTTCCCGCCGCCGCGCGCACCGGACGCCTGACACTCGTAAGCGATGCCGTGGTTAGCCACGTGCTCATGAACGACCAGGGCAAAGCGGAGGGTGTAGGTTACGTCGAACGCACCACCCGCGAGCATCGTGAGGCACGCGCCAAGATCGTCGTACTTGCCGCCGCGGCACTCGAATCCACGCGCATCCTGCTCAATTCGACCTCGCGACGCTTCCCTAAAGGCGTCGGCAACTCGAACGGCGTGTTAGGACATTACCTGATGGACCACTTCACGCTCGAGGGCGCGGGTGGCATCCTGCCGGCGCTCAAGTCGTCGGTGCGCGAGCCCATCGGCAATCCGGCGGGCTTCCTGATCGCCAAGTACGTCAATACCGGGACGCATCTCAACAAGAATTTCCTGCGTGGATACCGCTTCGACGGCGATGCGAGCCAGAGCACCTACGGACACGCCTTCGGCATCGCAGGATTCGGCCGCGACTTCCGGCGCCAAGTGCGGCATGAATTCCCCTACTACTTCGGGATCACCGCCCAGGGCGAGTGCGTGCCGCGCTACGACAATTACGTGGCGCTCGACCCGGAGAAGAAGGACGCCTGGGGCATCCCGGCTCTCCACATCCACGCGAGTTACGGCGAAAACGAGCACGCCATGACCAAGGCGATGCGCGAGGACGTCCACGCCATCCTCGACGCGATGAAGCTCGAAGACCCTAATCCGCCGCACAAGGAAATCAGCGTCTTCGGCAAGAACATCCATGAGTGCGGAACGGCGCGTATGGGCACCGATCCCAAGACGAGCGTGCTCAACGCCTTCAACCAGGTGCACGACGTGAAGAACCTGTTCGTGACTGACGGCGCGTGTTTCGTTACCCAGGGTTGTTATGAGCCGACCCTGACGATCATGGCGGTCTCAGCGCGCGCCGCCGACTACATCGCCGAGGAGTACCGGCGGGGCAGTCTTTGAACTCTGAATTGTGAATTCTGAATGGTGAAAATGAATGGCAAGGATTAGCTATGAGCAAAATAAAGGTCACCGCTAAGAGACCAGCGACCGGCAATTCACAATTAACAATTCAGAACTCAGAATTCAGAATTCTCACCCGCCGCGAGTGGCTCCTGAAGCTCGGCGAGGCGGCCGTTCTGTTGGGATTCACCGGGACCGCTCCCGCCCCAGATGCGGCCGAGTCTTCGCTTTTCGGACTCCCCGACGCCGAACCGGCGAGCGCGCTGCCGCCCGGCCTCTATGAGCCGTCGAGCGATCACCTCGCGCATGTGCTCGCGAGCGACTCTCTTTTTCACGCCGTGCCGCCCGGCAGCGAGACGGACTACCTCCGGCCGCGCACGGGGCCTTATCAGCCGCAGTTCTTCTCGCCGTCAGAATTCCAAGTCGTCCGGCGGCTCGTGAGTCTGATGCTGGGCGAGCACGATGATGGATCCGTGGCGGCGAGCCCGGGTGACGATCACGAGAACGTGGTCGCGGTCGTCGTCGAGTGGATCGACTTGCGCGTGGCCAGCGCTGCCGGCATTCGCCAGGCGGCACATGGACTCTCGCCCGAGCACCGCGCCCTCACCATCGCCTTTCATGGCAACGCGGCCGCCGTCGAAGAGCTCGAAACCGCCCAACCCGAACGCACGTGTCACGAGGGGCTTCAGTGGCTCGCGGACGAATCAACGAAGCGCCATGGCAAGCCGTTCCTCGAACTCTCGGAGGAGCAGCACACGGCGCTGCTCGGGGAAATCAGCGACGCGCGCCCGAAGGATGCGCCGGAAAACGCCGGTACGCGGTTCTTCAGATTCATCAAGCACGAGATCATTCGCGGCTTCTACACTTCGCGCGCCGGTCTCAAGGAAATCGACTACCAGGGTAACGCGTTTCACGCTGAGTCGCCGGGCTGCGGTCACGACCAGTCTTGAAGCCCCTCGTGCTTCATCACAGCAGCAAAGAATCCGTCCATGGCATGGAGATCAGGGCGCGTGCGGAAGTAGCCGTACTCATCGAAGAGATCGGTGTAGCGTGGAAATTCGCGCGACAACTCCTCCCAGGTAAGCCGTCGCAACCCGCGCTCTTCGCCCAACACCTTCTCGACGACCTGCTCGTTCTCCTCCGGCTCGAGCGAGCACGTGGCGTACACGAGACGGCCGCCCGGCTGGAGCGCATCGAGCGCCCTCGCGAGGATCGCGGCCTGCGTCGCCGCGAGCCTCGGCAAATCGTCAGCTCGAAGCCTCCATTTGATTTCAGGATTGCGCCCGAGCGTCCCTGTGCCCGAGCACGGCGCATCGACGAGGATACGGTCGAAGGTGATGCCGAAGGGCAGCGCTTGCGCCGCATCCAGGCGGACGACCTCGAGCCGCACGCCTTCCGGAATGCGTCCTCGCAACAGTCCCTTCATGACGCGCAGGCGCCGCTGGCTCGCGTCAGCCGCGACCAGCGTTCCTGCGCCCAAGGCGCTCGCGAGTTGCGCGGTCTTGATTCCCGGCGCGGCGCAGACGTCAAGCACCGGGTTGCCAGGCGACACCGCGACCAGCAAGCCGACGAGTTGCGAGGCTTCGTCCTGGATGGCCACCCGGCCCTCGCGCCAGGCGCGACCCGTACGCAGCGGCCCTGACTCGACCACGAGCGCGGCGTCGGCGTAAGACGCGGCGCGCGTCCTCACGCCGTCTTCGGCAAGCTCGCGAGCCACCTCGTCGCGCGCTCGGGCGCCGTTGGTCGCGCGTAGCGTCGTCGGAGGCGTTTCGACACTCGACCACGCAAGCCGCGTCGCAGCCTCCGCACCGAAATGCCGCTCCCAGCGTTCAAGCAGCCAGCGCGGCATGGCGCGGCGGGCGGCTTCGAGGCTGTCGCGGTCCGGCGTTCCAGATTCGAGCCTCTCGGCCCGACGCGCATTCGGCTCGCACTTGCGGAGTACAGCATTCACCAAGCCAGCGGCCGACCGCTTGCGCGCCACCTTCGCCAGTTCCACCGACTCGTTCACCGCCGCAGCCTTGGGAATCCTGCTGAGATGCCGAATCTGGTAGACGCCCAGGCGCAGGATGGCCGCGATCTCAGGATCGAAATGGTCGAGTGACTTGCCCGAGAGCCGCTCGATCTCGAAGTCGAGTTCGCCCCGCCAGCGCAGGACGCCCATCACCAGTTCGGTGACCAGGCCGCGATCCACGTCGCGCAGTTTCGAGACTCGCCCGCCTTGCAGCAAGTCGACCGCGAACGCGCGACGTTGGTCAACGCTGAGGAGGATCTCGTAAGCCGCCTTGCGCGCTGCAGATACCATCGTGGGATTCGCTAGGAATTGAAGCTGTAGGATCGTCAACTGAGGGGATCGACCTCATGCCCGCGAGCGTTCACGCCGCTCATCCGAGTTTCTCCCGCTCCTTGACGTGTACGCCGTTCAAGAAGTCGCGGACGCACATCCGCTTGCGCCCTTCAAGCTGCAGCTCGCGGACCTCGAGCACCGTCCCTTGGCCGCAGACCACCAACAGCTTATCGCCGCTGGTCATCACCGTGCCCCGGTCGAGCGCGTGCGAGGATTCGGTGGCAGCGGGCGTCGCGGCCCACAGCCTGAGGTTCTTGCCGCGAAACGTGGTATACGCTCCCGGCCAAGGTTGAAGCCCTCGCACGCGGCGCGCGGTTTCCTCCGCCGTGAGCGACCAGTCGATGCGGCCGTCTTCCTTCTTGAGTCGCGGCGCCAGCGTCGCCTGCGAGTGATCCTGCGGCAGGGGAACGATCTCGCCGCGCTCCAGGCGCCCGAGCGTCTCGACCATCAGCTCTGCGCCGATAATACTCAGCCGCGATGAAAGCGTCTTCGCCGTATCGTCGTCGCGAATCCCGGTCTCGCGGATGAGCAGGATGTCCCCGGTGTCGAGTCCGGAGTCGATCTTCATCGTCGTGACGCCCGTCGTACGCTCGCCCTGAATCAGCGCCCAGGCAATCGGCGCCGCGCCGCGATACTTCGGCAGCAGCGAAGCGTGCAGGTTGATGCAGCCGAGCCCTGGCAGGTCGATCATCCACGGCGGGATGAGGTGGCCGTAAGCCACCACGACGATGGCGTCCGGGCGATATTTCGAGAGGAACGCCTGCGTCGCGGCGTCTTTCAGGCTCTTGGGCTGAAAAATCTGGAGGCCGGCCTTCTCAGCGACGACTTTGACTGGCGGCGGCTTGAGTCCGTAAGAACGGCCACTCGGCTCGTCGGGATTCGTCACTACGAGGTCGAACGCGAATCCGCGAGCGATGAGCGCTTCGAGAGTGGGAACCGCGAATTGAGGCGTGCCGCAGAAGATCAGGCGCATGAGTCCGTCAGGCGAGATGCGGCCCGGGCGAGTCCGCGCGCTCTACCATTCGCCGGCTTTCACCAGCTTGCGCACCTTGCGCTTGATGGAGTCGCGCTTGAGCATGCTCAGGTGGTTGATGAAGAGGACGCCGTTCAGGTGGTCGATCTCGTGGCAGAAGGCACGCGCCAGCAGCCCCTCGCCCGACATCGTGAACTCGTTCCCGTGAACGTCCAGGGCGTGCACCGTGGCCTTCAGCGGACGCGTGGTATTGGCGCGGAAGTCCGGCAGGCTCAGGCAGCCTTCTTCCTGCGCCTGCTTCCCTTCTGTCGACACGATCACGGGATTCGCCAGCACGAGTTTCTGCTTGGGATCTTCACCCACCGAAGTGTCGATGACGCAGAGCCGCTTCGAGAGACCGATCTGCGGCGCGGCGAGCCCGACGCCGTTCGCCGCGTACATCGTCTCAAACATGTCGGTCACCAGCTTCTCGAGTTCGGTACCGAAGTCGGTCACCGGCTCGGCGGGTTTCTCGAGGACGTCCTGGCCGTATTTGACCACCGGATAGATCATCGCTGTATGGCTCGCGGCCTCAGAATCGCCGTACCTGCTCGAGGTACCCGTGGTAATTCCGCTGCGTCTCCTCGAGCGAGTCGCCGCCGAACTTCTCGAGCAGGGCGCGCGCCAGCACGAGCGCGACCATCGCCTCGCCGGCCACGCCGCCCGCCGGCACCACGCAGACGTCCGAACGCTCGTAAGCCGCTTTCACCGTCTCCTTGGTTTCGAAGTCCACCGATTCGAGCGGCTGGCGCAGCGTGGAGATGGGCTTCAGGTGGCCGCGCACCACGATGTCCTCGCCGTTCGTGATGCCGCCCTCCAGGCCGCCGGCGCGATTCGACTTGCGCGTGAACCGCGACTGCTCGCGGCTGTAGCCGATTTCGTCGTGGACGCGCGAGCCGAAGGCCGCCGCGTTCTCGATTCCCTGCCCGATCTCGACCGCCTTGACCGCCTGGATCGACATCACCGCCTGCGCCAGCATCCCGTCCAGGCGCTCGTCCCACTGCGCGCACGAACCCAGGCCCGGCGGCGCGCCGTGCCCGATCACCTCAAAGGTTCCGCCCACGGTGTCACGCTTCTCGATGGCCTGGTCGACGACGGTCCTCATGCGCGCTTCGATCTCGGGATCGACGCAATTGAGGACGATATCCTCCCGGTCGCGCAGCGCCAGCACCTTCTCGAACGGGACGGCGTCGACGGTGAGCGCGACGGCGCCCACTGCGATCACGTGGCTGGCGACTTCGATTCCAAATTCCTTCAGGAACAGCTTGGCCACAGCGCCTGCTGCGACACGCGCTGCCGTCTCCCGCGCGCTGGCTCGCTCGAGCACGTAGCGCGCCTCGGGGAAATTGTACTTCAGACACCCGGCGAGGTCCGCGTGCCCGGGGCGCGGCGGTGATAGCGGTTTGTACTTGGCGCGCGACTCCGGCCGGTCCTCGACGGCCATCGCCTCTGACCAGTTCTTCCAGTCGCGATTCTCAATCAGCAGCGTGATCGGCGAACCGATGGTCCGGCCGTGGCGCACTCCGGACAGAAACTGCGCTGCGTCCGACTCGATCTTCATGCGGCCGCCGCGCCCGTATCCGCCCTGGCGGCGCTTGAGCTCGCGATCGACGTAAGCGAAATCCACCGCGAGGCCGGCGGGCAGTCCCGAAAGCACCGCCACCAGCGCCTGGCCATGGGATTCTCCCGCTGTCTGGAATCGTAGCATGAAGGATTCGGTGTCTCCGGTGCGTCGAGCGACAGTCAGCTTATGAGCTCGGCAAACCTGCTGATTCTAGCGGAATTCCAGAGGAGCGTCAAAAAGCCAGAAGCAGATTCCTCGTCGCCTTCGGCTTCTCGGAATGACACTGCCGCGAGGCTTTGCCCACAATCAGGGTATCACCCGGCGCGTGGTTTTTCGTTCGACCACGCCAGCTTAAGAGGCAGGAAACCTGCTATAATCACCCGATGCGCCGGAGTCAGCTTTGCGCTATTTGATCCTGAGTGACATTCACTCCAACCTGGAAGCTCTGGAGACGTGCCTCGAGGTCGCCGACGGCCGGTACGAGCGCGTACTCTGTCTCGGCGATCTCGTCGGCTACGGGCCGGATCCCAACGCCGTCACCGGACGCACGCGCGAGCTGGCCGAGGCGGTGATTCGCGGCAATCACGACAAAGCCTGCGCCGGAATCACCGACGCCGAGGATTTCAACTCACTGGCTCGCGTCAGCACCTTCTGGACACGCGACGAGCTGCGGCCCGAGCATCTGGCCTTTCTCCGTAACCTGCCGCAGGGACCTCTGGTCCTCGACGGCTTCGAGCTGGTCCACGGCTCCCCGCTCGACGAGGACGAGTATATCGTCGGGCCGCTTCAGGCGCTTCCCGCCCTCGCGCATCTCGCCGTCCAGGCCGGCTTCTTCGGCCACACGCATCATCAGGGCGGATTCGTGCTCGGGCCGAAGGGCCAGTTCCAGTCGATCCGCGACTGGATCCTGCATCAGGAAGCGGAACATCTGGAGGACGACGCGCAGCGGGTCACGCTGAAACTCGAGGACGGCACGCGTTACCTCATCAACCCCGGCTCCGTCGGACAGCCACGCGACGGCGACTGGCGCGCCGCCTTCGCCATCTTCGACGACGCGAAGCGCGAGGTCGAGTACTACCGCACGCCTTACAATCTCTTTCAGACTCAGGAGAAGATGGAAAAGGCCGGCCTGCCTGAACCGCTTATCCTGCGCCTCACCATCGGCCGCTGATTGCCACCCTGTGTTATTCCGAGCGCAACACGCGAGCCATTCCAAGCGCGGCAGGGTGTCATTCCGAGCGCAGCGAGGAATCTCGCTCTGAATACCCGCACGGCGAGATTCCTCGTCGCCTTAGGCTCCTTGGGAATGACACGCCGTCAAAAGCCCACGTACTTCACGGTGATGGCGGGCGGCGCCTGATTCCAGTCGGCGGGCATGTGTTCAAACGACACGCGGAAGGCGCGCGTCTCGCCCGGCCGGAGCGGCGGAGTGCGCGACGAGATGGGATGCTCAGCGTCGCGCAGCACCACCTGGTTCAGCATGTCGAAAAACTCGAGCTGCAGGTCAACGCGACGGACCGTCTTCGAACCTTGGTTCGTGGCGCGCGCGTCGAGATAGGTGACGGTGTCGCCGAGGAAATTCTTGGCGGCGCTCATCTGGGCGCCGGTGATTTGGATTTCGGGCAGGTAGGCTTGCGCGTCGGCGGTCATCGCCGGCGGAGGCGCGGGGTTCGCCGAGCCCGAGCGCAGGACGACCGCGGCGACCACAGCGGCGATCACCAGGATCGCCACGATGAATCCGACGACGACGGGACGCGTGCGGCCAGAGGGCTGCAACTCAAGACTCGAGCCGTGGATGTTCGGCGCCATGCGTCGACTGTCATCGTGCGCTACGTGCCCGCGACTGTCAACCCCTCGACGAGCAGCGTGGGCGCCGAAATCAGCCCGCGGAACTCGAGGTCCGAGCCGATCATGCCGATGTGATTGAGCATCTCCGCGAGATTCCCGGCAATCGTGACTTCCTCCACCGGAAACGTCAACTCGCCGTTCTCAATCCACAGACCGGCGGCGCCGCGCGAGTAATCCCCCGTCACGACGTTTACGCCGGAGCCGATGAGTTCCGTCACGTAGAATCCGCTTTTGACGGAGCGAATGATGTCCTCGGGACGATGGGTCCCCGCCGCGAGATAAAAATTCCGCGGGCCGACGCCGGGCGGACCGGCGAGGCCGCGCGCCGCATTGCCGGTGGTCTTCAGGCCAAGCTTTCGCGCCGTATAGCAGTTGAGCAGATAGTTCTGGAGCACGCCGCGCTCGACGACCGGCGTGACGCGCGTCGGGACGCCTTCGTCATCGAAAGGACGTGAGCCGAAGCCGCCGGGACGCAGGCCGTCGTCAAGGATCGTCACGTTCTCACCTGCTACCCGCTGACCGAGTTTGCCGGCGAGAAACGACGCGTGGCGATACACCGTGTCACCCCGCACCGCATCGAACGCGTGAGCGACGAGCGAGGGCGCGGTCTCCGAATCAAAGATCACGGGTACGCGGCTGGTCGGAACCTTGCGCGCGCCCAGCCGCCGCAACGCGCGTTCCGCCGCCTTGCGGCCGACGGCTTCGGGCGAATCGAGCGCCGAAGCGCGCCGCGCCACCGAATACCAGTAATCACGCTGCATCCCGCCCGCGCCGTTCTGCGCAATGGGAGAGACCGAGACCGAGCAATACGAAGAGCGATAGCTGCCCGCGAAGCCGAGCGAATTCGCGTAGGCTTTGGCGCCCTGCGTCGCTGCAAACCACGCTCCCTCGGAATTCCTGATGCGCACGTCCGTCGCGAGCGCCGCGGCCTCGGCGCGCCGCGCCATCGCAATGCGCTCCTCGGTGGGCATCGCACCAACGTCCGCGGAATAGAGGTCAAGGTCACCCTCGTAGCGGCCCAGGAGTTCCGCCTCGGGCAACCCGCTCGCCGGGTCTTCGGAAGTCACGCGCGCCATCTCGAGAGTGCGCTCGACGAGTCTCGCAAGTGACGCGGGAGAGAAGTCGCTGGAGAATGCCGTCGCGCTCCTTGCGCTGAGGAAAACCCGCAGTCCGAGCACCTTCGAGGCGGCTTCCTTCAAGCTTTCGATCTGGCCCAGGCGCACGGCCGTCGAGAACTCGTCGCCCTCGCGCACCACGGCGTCCGCTGCGGTAGCGCCCGCGCGCCTGGCACGGTCGATCAGGCCGTTGGCAATTTGTTCGAGCTGATTTTCAGGCATTTGGTAACAGCCAACCGGAGTCCCGCGAAGTGTGCGAACCCAGCGGCTCCGCCGCTCTGCTGTGCGGAAAGGCTACGCCTTTCCGCACAGCAGAGCGGCAAAGCCGCTTAAGAACGAATGACTCGTACCCTCGGATACAGATAACTCTCCCCTGCGGGAGTCGTCATTGAAACGACTGCACGCCTTTGGGCGCCGTGCCACCCACCGTCAGATGGCTGATCTTGAGCGTCGGAATCCCCACGCCGACCGGCACACTCTGGCCGTCTTTGCCGCAAGTGCCGACGCCCGGGTCGAGCTTCAAATCGTTGCCGACCGCCACCACGCGTGTCAGCACGGTTGGCCCATCGCCGATGAGCGTCGCGCCTTTCACCGGCGCCGTCACCTTGCCGTCCTCGATCAAATACGCTTCCGAGGCCGAGAACACGAACTTGCCGTTAGTAATGTCCACCTGCCCGCCGCCGAAGTTGACGGCGTAGAGGCCGTGGCGCACCGAACGCAGAATGTCCCCAGGATCGTCTTTTCCCGCCAGCATGTAAGTATTGGTCATGCGCGGCATGGGGATGTGTTCGTAGCTCTCGCGACGCCCGTTGCCGGTGCGCGTCGCGTGGAGAATCCCGGCGCTCAGCTTGTCCTGAAGATAGCCGCGCAAGGTGCCGTTCTCGATGAGGACGGTCTGGTGCGTGGCCTCGCCCTCGTCATCCACGTTCAATGAGCCGCGCCGGTCGGGAATGGTGCCGTCGTCGACCACGGTGCAGAGTTCGGAGGCGACGCGCTGTCCCAGGCGTCCGCTGAACGCCGAGATACCTTTGCGGTTGAAATCCGCCTCGAGCCCGTGGCCCACCGCTTCGTGCAGCAGGATGCCGGGCCATCCCGGCCCGAGCACCACTTCCATCTCTCCGGCCGGCGCGTCGCGCGCTTCGAGCTGGACGAGGGCCTGCCGCGCCGCTTCGCGCGCAAAGTGCTCGGGAGATTTCTCGCCCTGGAAAAACTCCAATCCGACGCGTCCCCCGCCGCCCGAGGGTCCGGACTGGAGCCGCGCCCCGTCCTTGGCGATGGTGAAGACGCTCAGGCGCACGAGCGGCTGGAAGTCGGAGATGACGCGGCCATCAGAGCCCGCGATGAGCACGTGGCGCACCTGGTCGCCGTAGCTGGCACGCACTTCGCGAATGCGCGGGTCGTAAGCCCGCGCGGCGCGGTCGGCGCGAGCCACCAGGTCCAACTTGTCTTTCAAATCGCGATCGGTTGAGGGAGTAGTGACAGGATAGAAATTGTGCGTCGGCGCCACGGTCGAAAGGCCCACAGTCGAGAGCCGCGCCGGGCCGCTCGCGATGCGCGCCGCGATCCGCGCCACCTTGAGAATCTTCTCGGGCGCGAGGTCGTCCGAATAGGCGTAGCCCGTCTGCTCGCCCGCCAGCACCCGCACCCCGCATCCCATCTCGATGCCTTCGGTCGCCGTCTTGATCAGGGACTCGTCCAGCAGGATCGCCGAGGTCGTGGTGTGCTCGAAATAGAGGTCAGCGTAGTCCCCGCCGTCGGAGAGCGCCGCAGCGAGATAACGCTCGAGGTCGGCCTCGGTGAGGCCATAGCGCTCGAAGAAGAATCTGTCGACCTGGGTCATCGATGCCCTGCTATCCGGTCCGCCGGGAATCTCCACTCCCCAGGATAGCAGGATACGAGGCAGTCCGCTCGAACTCCGGTGAGATTTCGGTAGTAGTTGGTTTGAATCCGGTAACGGGCTACTTTGACTTTTTCTTTTTGCTTATCGTCCAACCAAACTTCTTGGCCCACGCCCGCACAAAGGCTTTTTGGCTCTTATCAGCCGCCTTAGGGTCGGCGCGATATCGCCTCTTTGGTTTGTCCACCGAGTCAGTTTCAATAACTCTCAGCACGACCCGGTCTCCGACTTTCAGGTCAAGGTCGGCCCATGTCACGTGCTCGCGGGTCTCAGTGAACAGTCCTGCTACCTGGAGATCCAGCGTACGGCTGAGTGTAGCGTTGCCGGCATAGCTTGCGATGGCCGTGAGGACGTCGCTCGCGCCCACCCCCGCCACACAGACGCGTTTGCCGTTAAGTTCTACTCGAAAGGCGCGCATCGCATCACTCCCGCAGCAAGTTACGCCACTCTTGACCTCTGGCTTTCGTCGATGCTACGCGCCTCGCCGCCAGGCTGTCAACTTGTGTAGATTAACATGACTAGGCTACTAAGAAAAATGCGGCGTATCCGCCCGCGGGGACGGCCAACCCGGCGACCGGCGGAGGCGTCTAACTTCATGCTGACCGAACGCGCCAAATCTGGTATCCTCCACCCAGAGGTTAATGAGGTAATCCATGCGAACAAGACTTCTGACCGTTCTCGTGAGTGGACTGGTGTTGAGCTGGGGAATCGGTAATCTCGCGGCGCGAAGCTCCGGGCAGACCGGGGAGCACGTGAAGGAAGACGCCGCCAAGACCGGCGAAGGCGTCGAGCATGCCGGGAAGGCGGCGGGTCACGGGATCACGAAGGGTCTGAAGAAGACGGCCCACGCCGGCAAGAAAGCCGGTGAGAAGACGGAAGATGCGGCGCACGCGACGGCGTCGGGCGCCGAGAAGACGGGTCACGCGGTGAAGAAGGGCGCGACCACCACCGGCACGAAGGTCGCGAGCGCTTCCGAGGCCACGGGACACGCCGTGAAAGAGGGTGGTGAGAAGACGGGCAGCGCCGCCGCGACGGCGGGCAAGGCCACGGGTCACGCCGCCAAGAAAACGGGCAAGAAGACCAAGGCCGCAGTGTCCAAAGTCGGCGACGCCGTTCACTAGGTCTCGCGACAAATCGCGGATCGTGTCATTCTGAGGAGCGAAGCGACGAAGAATCTCGCTCTTTAGGCTACGAAGCGGGACGGGAGGGTCCCGGACTTCAGCGCCAGCAAGGAGGTTCATCATGCGACTGAAAGTCTTGGGAACGCTTGTCACGGCCGTCATCGTCTCGATGATGATGGCCCCGAACGCCGAGGGCGGAGCGCTGCGCTATCTCGGCAAGAAAATCAAGGGCGGCACGAACCAGGTGGCGCAATCGACGGTCGTGCCCGCCGCCAAAGAAACCCAGGCGGCCGGCAAGGCGACGAGCGGCGCGGTTTCGACCGCTGTCAACAAAACCAAGAACGGTGCTGAAACGGCGGGCGGCGCGGTCGCCGCGGCTGGAGTCGCAACCGGCAGCGCCGTGAAGACAGGCGCGATCGCGACCAAGGACGGCTCGGTCGCCGTCGCGAACGGTGTCAAGGCGACGCCCGGCCTGATCGCTCAAGGCGCCGAAGCGACGCCCGGCGTCGTCGCGCGGGGCACGGAGTCGCTGGGGCGGAAGCTCTGGCACGTCATCTATTGAGAAGTCACCCTGGGAGGGACGCGCCGCTCTCTCCCAGGAGTCGGTGCGATCATCGAAAAATCGAGGCGCAGTAGAGTCCGCCTTCTGGCGCGCCAATGATCCGTCGTCAGTGCCGCCCGGAAGGCGCCTCTACGATTTGCGTCCGGTACGGTGGTTTTCTAAACTCACCTGATCTTTCCCCAGACAGGCGCGTCCCGCGCGTGCCCCGCGTATGACGAGATCTTTGGTGCATACGAAAGGGAGACCGTCATGACAGCGACTTCCCGACCCGATTCCGCGGCGCTCTCCGCCGGATCTGTTTCCCCGGCCGCCGCTCGCAGGCCCGGGCTGGCGCGGTGTGGAATCACCAGGCACCGCCGGTCGCCTGGCGTCCACGAGGGATAACCGCCGTCAGAGAAAAAAGATAGTTTTTTGAGGGGTCGAGGCTTGTAACCTATAGAAAACAAAGGAAGTCTTTAAAAACGAACTCAAAAACGAACTGTCCGGGATGCGTCGATTCTCGCTAATCCGCTGATACTGGGCGGGGTCCTGGTTCGAAACGAATTGAAACGAACCCCAGGCTAATTATCTCCGATTCCTGTACGTTGTTGGCTGTGGACATGCGAAGCAGGAGTTCGCCAAGCCGCTTGACAAGCCGCGCGGGAGCGCATAGACTTTAGGCGAACAAAAGGCGAATACAATGGCCGCCTCCCACGCCCCGCGAATCCGCGTCGGACCTGCCGGGTGGTCGTACACCGACTGGCACGGCATCGTCTACCCGGCGCACCGCCCGCCCGGCTTCCACGAGGCTAGTTATCTTGCCCAATACTTCGACACCATCGAGATCAACACGTCGTTCTACAGCCCGCCGCGCGTGGACCTGGTGCGCCGCTGGGTGGAGCGCGTTGAGGCGAACCCGGAGTTCAAGTTCACCGTCAAGCTCTGGCGGCGCTTCACGCACGATCGCGACGCGGGCCGCGACGAGGAGCGGACGTTCAAGCAGAGCCTCGAGCCCCTGGCTGCGGCCGGCCGCCTGGGCGCCCTGCTCTTGCAGTTTCCCTGGTCGTTCAAAAACACGCCCGCCGACCGCGAGTACCTGGGCGGCGTCTGCATGCAGTTCATGGAATACCCGCGGGTGCTCGAAGTGCGGCACAGCTCCTGGAACACGCCCGAGGCGTACCAGATGCTCGCCGATCTCGGCGTCGGGTTCTGCAACATCGACCAGCCGGTCATCGGGTGGTCGCTGGGGCCTTCGGCGCGCGCCACCTCGCCCGTCGGCTATGTGCGCCTGCACGGCCGCAACTACGAGAACTGGTTCAGCGAGGAGGCGCATCCGGCGGAGCGCTACGACTACTTGTATAGCCTCGACGAGCTCGAGCCGTGGGCGGCGCGCATCCGCGATGTCGCGCGGCAGGCCGATGTGACCTACGTGATCGCGAACAACCACTTCGAAGGCAAGGCGGTGGCGAACGCCCTCGAGCTCAAGAGCCTGCTCAGCGGAGAAAAAGTCCAGGTGCCGGAGACGCTCGCCGCGCGCTATCCTGAGCTCGCCCAAGTGCGCGCGCCCGAGCCCGCGGGATCAGAACTGCGTCAGACAGATTTCGCTTTTGAGGCATCGCCGCGCGGAGTGAAGCCGCGCTCGTCCTGACACGTCGTCGTGTCATCCCGAAGAGCTGCAGGCGACGAGGGATCTCGCACTGATCTTTCACTCGCGGTCCCAGCGCAGAGCGGAATTCCTCGCGGCGCTCGGAATGACACGCAGCTCTGCAGTGCACGCAACAGCGTCTGAATGTTTGACAGTCTTGAAGCGGCGCTGCTACGATGGGGTCTCTGCCGATCGTTGGCCGTCGTGCGGTTCAAAGTCCGTCAAGGTTTCAGGCGCGGACTCTCGAACCGCTGCAGTCCGGCGTGATCCTCGCGTCCGCCGTCCCCGTCGTCTAGCCCGGCCTAGGACATCGCCCTTTCACGGCGGTAACGCGGGTTCGAATCCCGCCGGGGACGCCAACACTTCAAACGACTTACCAGACTCCGCTCCGCCAAGGCTGGCGCCTCGGTGACGAACCGGTGACTAACGTCGGCCCTCGAAGCCTAGCATCCCCTGGTTTGAGGCGGGGAAAGCTACCTCCCAGGGTGTACCCTGTCAGCGAGAAGGTCGCGCCGTAGAGACTAGAAAGCACGGAGCGGAAAGGCAGAGAGCTGCCCTTTCCTTTTGACGACGGCAGGTCAATTCCAAGCCGTGACTCGCGTCAGGCTCCTTGCCCGCCAAGAATCCAGTTGACAGTTAGGCCCCGACCCGACAGAAACTTTTGTACCTGCTCGACCTCGTTGATCTTTAGCTGGGAAGAGACCTCCGGGCTCGGGTCGTCCCAAACCTTGTGGGCGAACAGCTTGTCTAGTCGGCCCTCAACTAAGGTCCATTGCTGCTCGTTGATTGTGCGGAACAACACTTTTTCTCGCTCAGCCGAGTCATAGAGTTGGAGCACCTGGGCGATCACTTCGTGCAGCATGGGCACCCAAGCCCGCATCGCACCCGCACTGAATACTCGCTCGGCCCTCTGGTACGCAGCGTTGTTGGCGTCGGGGGTCCAACGTCCCACGAGTTGCTTGTCAGCGATCAGTGACATCAACCTAACTAGATTCCTCTTCTCCTCAGCACGAAAATCCTCAGGCCCTTCAAATTCAACTGTGGTTGGCGGAGACAGGATGAACTCTCGGAAGAAGGTCTTTTGTAGGATGCTGATAGATAGAGGATTCTTGCGAGCGCGATTCCGCTCCTCTATGAATTCCCCAAGCCTGTTCTGAGGGTCCTCGATAACATCTTTCTCGATAGCCATCTTGAGCATCTTCTTAGCCTCGGCCGCTGTTCTTCCGCGTAGCCGCAGGAACGCCACGAAGTCCGCCTCGTTCTTGGAGCCTGGCCGGTCCACATATTCATCCCACTCCTGCTTGAAGATGGCGCTGTACTTGGCGATGAGGGTGCTGGTGAAGAACGGCATCTGTCGCAGCTTGTCGTGAGCGACGAGGTTCGTGTCCTTTAGCAGCCGAACATCGGGTTCAATGTACACCTTGCAATCGAGGGCTTTCCGGCCCGCCCAAATCTGCGCAGCCGACTTGTGCTGGCCGTCGAACAGAAGAATCTTCCCTGCGACGAGTCGGCAGACCGCTGGGGCAAGCTGAGTATGCCCAGCGAGGTGGCGGTACAGTTCCCAAACGCGCTTCTGTTCGAGGGGACGAGGCTGCAGGTCGTTGTCGTTGCCTATGTATTCGATCGGTAGCACTGAATAGAAATAACGCATCCCCGTCGCAGGGCAGGAGAACACCGAGCAGCTCTGCGGAGCCCGGTCCGGATCCGTGAAGTGAAGCGTAAGCTTGGAGTTGGGGTCGCCATCCAGCCTTACCTCCCGAGCAAAGCCTTTGGCAGTTAGCTTCAGTGCCAGCAGGTCATCGAGCCGTCGTGGCTCAGGATGTTCAAAAAACCGGGCCATTGCGAGTTGGTCACGGAACTCTGATAGCGACAAGGTCCGGATGCGCCGATGATGGTCCTTGCAAACCGCTCCAATGTTAGCGATCTCAGTGGGGCCGTCCTCCGAGAATGGCTTGATGTGATGAAACTCGACCTCTCCTTCGTCCGAGATCGGGTGGTCATCGACGAAGCAGTACAGCAACCCGTCACGGCGCTGTTGGTCGAGGACCTTTTGCTTCTCAGGATCGCTAATCTGTCTCTTTAAGGAAGCCATTCACAACGCTCCTGTGAGGGGTGTTGCCTGATTCACAACGCTCCTGTGAGGGGTGTTGCCTGAATTAGACCTTAGCTCGGCGCGCGAGTCAAGGCATCTAAACTAGGAGGACACCGCCCGTGGAAGGGTTCTATACTCTAGCCTCGATAACGCAGGCGCGTAGCAACTTGGTACACCAACCTTTTCATGGAGTTACGGAGACTGCCTCGGGCAGCGCCGGTGCTTCGGTGACGAACGGGTGACTAACGCTGCCGTTTTCGGCTTCTGGCGCGGCCCCAAGCATTGAATCGAGGCCGGTCACTGCCTGCCGGACTTGGGCGCTGGCAATCCGCGCATACCGCTTCGTCATCCGCAAGTCCCGGTGACCTAACTGGCTGGCGATCACGTCCAATTCCGTCCCCCGCTGGCGAAGCCACGTCGCAAAGGTGTGGCGAAGATCGTGAAGGCGAATGTCTGTGATGCCGAGAGCGGCGCAGACGCGGTGAAACGCCACGCTCACGGCTTCCGGCGTGACATCGGGGAAGAGCCGGGCCTCCGGTTCGCCCTGGGGAATCGAGGCCAGCACTTTTTGAGCAAAGGCGTTGAGATGCACTTCCTTCGGTTCGTCGTTTTTGGACGTGGGTAGCAGGATGCGGTTTCCATCCACGTACTTCCATCGGCACTCAATCAATTCCGAGCGCCGCATCCCCGTGGCTGTGAGTAAGGCGAAAATTGCCCGCATCTTTTCGGGAGAGGCCGCCAGCACGCGGCGGAATTGATCGGGATCGAGGTGCTGTGTCCGTTCGTCGCGCACCTTCGGAGCCGTCACGTCCAAGCAAGGATCGGCGAAGCGCTGTAACAGTTTCCATTCGGCACACGCCAGCCGGAAGAGATGTCTAAGGCTAATCAATTCCTTCCGCACGCTCGATTTACTCACCTTCCCGAGTCGGGCCGTCACGTAGTCCGATACGTGCGAAGAGGTGACATCCGCCAGCAGACCGGTGAAGAATGCCTTTAGGTGCGCCGCGATGCCCTCTTCCCGCCGGTACGCCCTCAGCGTGAGGCGGGGTTTCTGATAGGCAAGGAATCGGTCGGCCACGTCCGCGAAGCTGTTCCGGCAAGCCAGCACTTCGCCGGGCTTCAGGCTGGCCTCTTCCTTCACACGGGCGAGCGTTTCGGCAAGGACTTGCCGGGCCTCTTCCCAACTCTGCGCGCCGGGCTTGCGCTGGCGCCGGCCGCGTGCGTCCACGAAGCTAATCCAGTACAACCGGCGGTCTTTCCGCCAGTACACTCCGTCTCGCTTACGTTGCTTTGGCATGTTTCCTCCGTGTAGTTTTCTTGCCTTTCCGGGATGCGAGGCGCTTCGCCTCACGCTCGCGGAAGCGCCGGACATTCACCAGCACGGCGCACCGCTGGGTACAAAACTTGTGGCCCTTCCGCACAGCAATGAAGAATGGCGCGGGGCAGTCCGGGCTTGCGCACTTCTTCGCTCGCTCGTCCCAACGGTCCCGCGAGAAGATCACTCGAATGAGCGTCCACAAATCCTCGATGACAATTTCCATTCCCGACCGTCGCGTCCATACCATTGCTGTGGTAGGTTCCCGCTCGTTCAGCAATTCGAGGAATATCCCGTCATCTTGCCACGCTCGCTGCAAGAAGTCGCGGAGTCGGAACACGTCTCCGACTGAAAGGGAAGTTGCCTCGCCCTTGTAATGCGGTGACAGCACGCCATAGGTGCGTGTGAACCGCAAGACTGCCACCGGGTCATCACGCAGGTTTGCCAGCGCGACGTGGGGTGGGTCTTTCCATCGCGAGAAGTCGAACGGCCCTTCAATCGGCGCGGCTTCACCGACCGCAATCTTATCGTCCGGGTCGGCCAGAGCGTTTGCGGCATTGGCGTCAACTTTCAGCAATTCCACTCGCGTAGGCAGCGTTCTGTAATAGCGAATCGTGCCGGTCAGTGCGTAATGGCTTCTCATATCGTGACTATTACAAACTTTTGATGTACTGTCAAGAAGAATTGCGGCAGACATATTTTCTGGCGGAGGGGACGATGCGAGTCGATCAGCAACAAGTTGCAAAAGAGTTCAATTCGATCCGAGAGTTGGCGCAGCGGACGGGGCTGACCTATCGCACATTACACCGCGCGATCCAGGCGGGAAAGATCAAAACTGTTAGGCTCGGCGGCTCTGTAATGGTGCCTAAGCGCGAGGTCGAGCGCATCATGGCGCACGGCTTTTGAGACTCACTCACGCCATGATGGAGAGCAGAGCCAAGCCGGGGGCCGGGCGCAATCCATTCCCCGATGAGCCGTTCTACTGCGTGCCAATTAAGCTCCACGATTGCGGGCTGGCGCGGGAAATGACGGGCGCGGAATTCAAACGCTACAGCACGTTTCTCCGATTAGCGAATTATAAGAAGCGGACGGATTTCAAGGAGACGCTCTCTCACCTTGAAAAGCTGGACGGCATTTCCCCCCGACGAGCACACGAGGTTCACCCGAGACTTGAAGAGCGCGGCATGATCCTAGTGGAGAGAAACACAAATCCCTACACGTACGTGGTGCTATTGCCTTCCGAGTGGAAAAGGCGAAATGGACAGCCTTACCCGCCAAGTAAGATTCCCAAGTCGTATCAGTGGACATACTAAACCCTCGCTTTCCGGCGGATTTTGCTGCAAACGACCGGCGGTTATTGCTGCAAAGAACTGCGCTTTTTGCTGCAAGGGCATTCCGCAAATTGATAACTTCAAAAGGACTTGCTGGCGGGTCAGTTCTCTCTCCTTCTAAGGGGTGTCTTCTCTTTCTCCTGGAGGTTGTTGGGTCTGACGCGAATGAAGGAGGATGGCGCGTTCTTTTCACCGAGTCTCAAGGTGCGCTAAGATGAGCGACAAAGTGAGGGAAGGGATTTAGGAAGCCATGCCGAGAACCTGCCTTGCTTGCTCAAACCCAAACCGCAAGGCGATTGATGCCGCCCTTGCGTCCGGCGAGGCGTTACGAAACATAGCGAAACGTGTTTCGATTTCTCCGGCAGGCTTGCTGAGGCACAAGGCGCACGTCTCGGTTGCCCTCGCCAAGATCGCCGAGAAGCGGGAAGAGTCCATCGGCGACTCAATCATGGCCCGGCTCGAAAAGCTTTACCAGCGGGGGGAAGGGGTTCTAGATGAGGCCGAGCGGAGCGGTGATGGCAGGCTGGCCTTGCAAGCCATCCGCGAAACCAGAGAAGTTCTGGCGGGGGTCTTTACGCTGGCGAACAAGGCGGCCGGTAATGTCGGTGAACAGGCAATTTTGAAAGAGGTAGCTGAGCGCATGAGGGCGGCGGCGAAGCGCACGGGCGAAGGTACGGGAGACGAAAAGGGTATGCCTCAGAACAGGCATTTATCAGGTATTCGGGGCACACTCAGAGCAGTGACGAAGCAGTGAGAGGCCGGGTTCCCGCAGAACCGGGAAGGAAGTGACGACACCGGGCTGGGTCAGGAGTGAAATGGGCCTGCCCTGGGCCGCCTTCTGTTCCTGGCTGGTAGGAGGGGAACGGTGAGCTTTTCGTAGAGCGCGAATAGGTGCTCGACGCGCTGGCGGTCGTTCTCGAAAGGTTGAGGGCGGTAGCATAGGTCAACCGCGCGATCGAGCTTAGCGTGGGCTTTGACCAAGGGGGGTGGCATTGCCAACGGGTCGTAAAGGTCGGCCAGCGTCGCATCGGGGAATTTCTTCCGTGCGTCCAAAACAGCCTCAGCGGCGGCTTCTACCGCAGCACGCTGTTTCGCAGTGGGCGCTTCGGGCCAAGGGAAGTTGTTGTAAACAAGATTCGTAGAGTACCGAAAATCGGACTTAATCCGGCCACAGACGGTACGCACCCATGCCATGTGCATGTCCGATGACAGGACCCCGAAGTGGAAGCGCGTCGCGCCAGATATCGCAGAGCAGCTATTGTGGACGATGTAGTGGAGTGCACCCCAAGATTGAGACACGGAAAATAGGGACACTTTGCAGCGAAGGGAGGTGTCCCTTGAAGGGCAAAAGCAAGCGAGAACGTCGTACGGAGGAGTTCAAAAAGAGGGCGGTCCAGCGAATGTTAGCCG